>FUFK010043015.1_pt1 | contig 26552 bp, 30 predicted proteins | sample 1021851 | NCBI WGS metagenome assembly FUFK01 (sample SAMEA51879418, study PRJEB19060) | metagenome
ATATCTGTTGAATGTCCTTTAACTTGACCATCATAACCAATTAACCAAATACCATATTTATTTTCATATTTATCAGGTAAAATATATTTATTTACTTCATCACCAACAATTTTGATATATTCCAAATTTCTTTTTTTATTTTCGCAATTATATTTATCAAAAAAATTGTCTACTTCGTTTATAAAGTGAACATATTTTGCCTTTGTAATAAAAAGAACTATTCTTTTATTCCATGAANATGATTGAATTTGTTTTTGTAANTCAATTTTTTCANTCGAATTACTAATGTTNGNTAATATTNTAAAAATAAANACTAAACATATTTTTTTAATCATTCCTAAAATCATATTCCTCTAAAACCACACCTCTATTCCCAAAAACTTTTATCAATTGATCTTCTTTCTCATTTCTCTCAATCTCTTGAAAAATTGGCTGACACTTTTGATATGCTTTATCATCTTCATATTCAAATAAATGCCCTAATCTGCTAACACCTTCTTTATTCCAAACCTTTGTAGTAACCATTCTTAAAATTCCATTTGCTTTTAACTTTGGTAAATATTTGTCTTTTACATTGTTCCATCTAAATAATTTAAGTTCTAATTCTTTTTCTGAAACAAAATCTTGAGTAGTATAATTTATTAATTTAGATTTTTTCATNNTCTCNACCNTTTAAATNANCNAAGTCTTNATTTTANTNANNTANATTATATCATGAATAATANCTGGAATTNTTTTNATTTTTAATTTTTTTTAGTTAANATTATCATNAATTTTATTTTTAGAAAAAATAAGAACATGGATCTTAAATTAAATAAATTATCAAAAATACTTGGTTTAGAAATTTTAAATTTAGATTTAAAAAAAGTAATTGATAAAAAGTTAAAGATAAAATTGAACGATCTTTTTGTTGAAAATAAAGTCTTGGTTATAAGAAAACAATTTTTGAATCCAAATGAATTTCAAAAAGCAGCAGAGATCTTTGGAAAAATTTTTAGACAGCATAATTCAAAATTTTCCCTTAAAGAAAACCCTTTAGTTCATTATATTTCTAATCAAGATAAATTCTCTGATGGAAAAATATATATTCCAGGTGAAGGTTTTCATACTGATCATAGTAATGATAAAAAACCACCTAAGGCCACTATTTTGTTATCAAAAGAAATACCCTCATATGGAGGAGATACTCAATTTATCAATATGAATTTACTTTATGAAAATCTCTCTAATGAAATGAAAAACAAAATTAAAAATCTAAAAGCAAAACATGTTTATCAAAGTAAATTTAGTAAAAGGAAATTAATGAGCATTAAAAACCAGGATCACAAAAATAATGAAGTTTTTCACCCTTTAGTGAAAATTCACCCAGAAACTGGTTTGAAATCATTATATATAAATCCNATCAGGATAGAACAAATTTCAAATTACTCTGATGAAAAAACTCTAGATTTGATTGATGAATTAATGGAGCATGTCAATTCATTAAAATTTGAATACAGACATAAATGGGAAGTTGGAGATTTTGTTGTTTGGGATAATAGAACTTTAATGCATAAAGCAAATGGTGATTATGACATGTCAGAAAAGAGATATCTTTACAGATTAATGCTTCAGGATGATTAAAAATAAAATTAAAATAGTTTCATAATGAAAAAAGAATTTGTAGTTCGTTCAATTAATAATAGTGATCAAAGTCTATGTATTGATATATTTAAAAGAAAAGATAACACTTATGGATTTGAAGAATATAGAAGAGACAAAGAAACTCATGAAGGCTGGTATAAAGTTCATTCATATGGACACGATGTTTACTTATCTGAACAAGAAGCTTTAACTAGCGCTTATAAGAATGTTAGCTGGTTAAAAGAGAACACTTCTAATATTAACCTAAAAAATTAGTCAAAAACTAATTTAAAAATTCCCTTTTAAAATGTATATTAATTAAAAATTTAATTTGAGGTGCAAATGAGTAAACATTGCCCACGATGGGTATACATGACTGTTGTTGCACAAGCTTGCTATGATTATGTCACTTTAGATACTGGCGCCGGCTTACTTATTATATCGCATAAGTATGATAATGGGTTAAAAGAAATTTATGAGGATGCAGATTTGCCTAAAGTCGATACTGTTGCATTAGAGTTTTTACGAATTTGCAGTGAACTTAAAATTAACCAAAACTCAGAGCATGTATTATCTGACTATTTATATTTTAAGTTTAATTATGTTAATGTCGCTTTGAGAAGAAATTTTGATAGTTTTATGAGTGATATTAGATACTCAGAATACCCTAGATACCCAGAGGCAGAGGATACTGCAAATAATTTCTATAGGTTTTCAAAGACTTGGGCGAAGAAAAAAAAGGTGCTTTATGACAAAGCATGGAATCTAAAAACTCAAGATCAATTTATTGAATTAAGAGATTTAGCTAATAAACCTTTTTCAAATGAATTATTAAAAATGCAAGATATTAACAAAGTTGAAGAGAAGCTTACATCTATTTGGACAAAAACATAATAAATCTCTTGTATCTTAAAGTTATTTGTCTTTCATCATTTTTCTAAGACTTGATATGAATGAAGATTTATCAACCGAATTTTTCATTTTTAGAACTGCAATTTTGTCATCCATATTTTTAGAACTATCTATGAAAGAGTTTAATAATTTATCTTTGTTAGATTTTAACTTTTGTTCACTTTTTAATTTTTTTAATTTTAAATTTTCACTTTCCATATTTTACATTACCATATTTTGGGTTATTTTTAAAAAATACATTTACGTTATTTTAAGCTTTATTATAATAAAAAGATGAAAGAAAATAACTTTATAAATTCCGACAAAATATATCTNTTTCATAATAATAGATGTTCAAAATCAAGGGAAGTTAAAAAATATCTTGATGATAATAATATCATTTATGAAGTAATAGATTATTTAAATATTTCACCTGAAGAAAGTTTTTTACAAAGTGTACTTTTAAAACTTGAAAATAATTTTCAAGAAATAATAAGAGTAAATGAAAAAATTTATAAAAATTTAAATGATAATGAAAAGAAACATACCTTTGAAAATATAATCAATTTAGTAATGAAATATCCAATATTATTGGAGAGACCTATTGTATCAATTGAAAGAAATAAAAAAATAATTCAATCTATAATTTGCAGACCCACAGAACTCATCAAGTCANTNTTTAGTTAATTTTTATGAATACAAAAATCCCATGTCCATATTGTTCAAGTCTAAAAGGATATATTTACGTTCAATCACATTATCAGTGTTTAAACTGCAAAAGAGTAGTTGATGATTGTTGCAGTGGAGAGAACGAAGTATGTATAAATACAAATCATTTGACTAACAAAATAAATAATAATTAAAACAGCTTTCTAATTTGTCGTATATAAAGCATGAAATTAATTCTCATAATATTATCTTTTTTATTTTTTACTAACTGTAGTTATACAAACACTAAATATGCTAGTAATGAAATTGAAACTAGTTCAGTTGTAACAGTTAAACCAAAAGTTATAAATGAAAGTGCTTTTGAAAATTTTTATATGTCTGAAAAGTTAGAAAAAGAATTAAATAAAATTCAATTCACCTCAACAAGTTATTTAAGAAGTAATAAAGATTGTATAGGTATTATTAGACTATCTGTATCTGGAAGTATTGATTATTACCAATTAATTAACACGCTAAAGAAACGTGCTTACGATATTGGTGGTAACGCGATAGGCGTATATGATTACAGAGAAAAAAGACGAGTTTTTGTAAATCAACAGGGTTATAAAGTTGAAACTAAAAATAAATTCAAACCAAAAACAGAATATGTTTTGGTTAAAGAAAATCAGAAAGTTGCAAAAATTACAGCTGATGTATTTAAATGTAGAAAATCAACTTAAATAGTACTTAAATATTTAGGTAAATTTTCAATCAAGCTCATAGCAACAGCCGTACCGGTAACAGCACTGCCTATCATGATAGCTCTATCACCCCATTGCATGCCTACATATATCCAACCTATAGCACTTAAAAAATAAGTTATTTGACCATAAAAAGTGTATGAAGCGCTAATTAAAAANACTCCTAAAACTGCAAGTATCATTGATAACCATTTNACATACCAATCTCTAGTTCCTGTTGGAGTTGTTGGTTTGACTTCATCATATTCTGCTTGAAGCTCTTTAAGTTCTTGATTAAGCCTTTTTTTCTCGTTAGCAAGTTCCATAGCTAACCTACCAGCCTTGGTCATTCCCCCGTTAGAAATTTCTTCTATTTTTTCATTTGCAATTACTTCAACTTTCTTAGTGGCCATCAAACCCTCCAATATGATTATTAGGATTGTTATTTAATCCTTTAAATTAAAAAGTCAAAAGAAAAATTTAATATATCTAAATCCATCATTTTACCAATTATAGCGACAATAATAACGCTTGCCCATTGAGGAGTTTTTACTAAGAAAATTATAACAATTGATATACCAAGTAAGATTAAACTTTTGTAGTCATCTAAAGAAGAGGTAATCACAGGATTATAGAATGCAGAAATGAGTAAACCTACCACACATGCATTAACACCAATTAAAAAAGCTTTTACTTTTGGAATATTTCGTATAACTGACCAATAAGGCATAGCGCCAAAAACTAATAAAAACGAAGGAATAAAAATCATAATTAATGAAATTATACCCATAAAAATTTTATGTTGTGATAAATCCATTGATGTTCCTAAAAACCCAGAAAACGTAAATAAAGGGCCTGGAATTATTTGAGCTAACCCATAACCAAATAAAAAAGTATCTTTATCAATTAAATTAAAATTAACTATTTCGTTTTGTAAGAGAGGTAACACAACATGTCCTCCTCCAAAAACTAAAGATCCTACTCTAAAAAATTTGTCAGAAATTAAAATAATGTCAGAGTTATAAATTTGATTTAAGATTGGAAAAGTAAGTAATACAAATACAAACAACAATAAATAAAATAATGGCTTATAATCTATAGATAAGGATATTTGTTTAGCCTTTGTTTTTTCACGAAATAAAAAATTTCCTAAAATTCCCGAAATTATGATTAAAATTATTTGGTAAGTATTATTTGTAAAAAATATTAAAATTAATGTAGTAATTAAAGTTATTAAAATTTTTTTATAATCATTTAAATATTGTTTAGACATACCCAAAATTGCTTGAAAGACTATTACAACTACACATGCCTTTATTCCACTCAAAAGACCTTCTGTAAAAAAATCACTATAAAATAATAAACCATATGCAGATGCAATCATAATTATTCCAGATGGNAAGGTAAAACCNAGCCATGCAAAAAAAGCTCCNAAAGATCCTTTTTGAAGATAGCCNATACACATNCCAACTTGACTAGAAGATGGTCCTGGCAAGAAATTTGAGAAAGAAACAATATCTAAAAAATTCTTATCATCTATCCATTTTATTTTATTTACAAAGTGTTCTCTGAAAAAGCCAATATGAGCAATTGGACCTCCAAACGATGTACAGCCCAATTTTAAAAATTCAAAAAAAATAGTGAAATAAGTTACTTTATCTATTTGTTGATTTAATTTTTTTTCTTTAACCATTATAATGATACTATCAAGGAGCTAAAAATGTATAAATGTAAATTTATTTTAATTTTAATTTTATTTTTAATTTCTTTTCCATTTTTTTCATACTCAAATGATGGAGCTACTGGCATCGTTAAAGAAAGAATGGATAAGTTTCAAGAAAGTAAAAACCTTATGAGAACTATAAATAAAAGCTTAAGTGATAATAACTTTGATATTATTAGGCAATCTGCAGAAAAGTTAAATAAATGGGCTATTGAAATGCATAAATATTTTCCAAAGGGTAGTGAAGCTAACAGCTCTAACAAAAGTCAAGCTAGTGACAATATATGGTCTGATCCAGAAGGATTTAAAAAAGCAGTTAAGAAATTTGAAATTACTAGCGCAAAATTAATCAAAATATCACAAAATAAAAATATTGATGACACCGTTTCTTCATTTAGAGAAGTGGCGGCTTCTTGCAAAGGTTGTCATAAACAATTTAGAAATTAATTATTTGAGGCTTTATGAAAGGCATAGTATTTTTAGGACAACATAANCTTGAAATNCAAGANTTCGAAGACCCAACACCAGGGCCNGACGANGTTATTCTTGAAATCAAAGCATCTGGGATGTGTGGNAGTGACTTAAAAGTTTACAGAGCTGTAGATGGTCCATCNTCTNTAGGATTAGGTGGTGAAGATAANCAAGTTATTGCTGGTCANGAACCCTGTGGAANAATAGTTGAATTAGGNAAANACGTTAATAAAAACAATTTCAAAAAAGATATGAATGTGATGCAACATCATTATAAAGGATGTGGAACATGTGTGCATTGTTCAACAGGATGGCAACAATTATGTGTCGATGGTGTTAAAGAAGTTTTCGGCGTAACNGGTCATGGAGCTCATGCCAAGTATATGAAATGTCCTGCTGATACCCTNGTNAAATTNCGCGAAGATATTTCATTTAAAAGTGGTGCNGCNATTTCATGTGGNACTGGAACNGCTTGGGGAGCNATNGACAGANTATGTTTAAGATCTCATGAAANATTAGCAGTTTTTGGTTTAGGGCCAGTAGGNTTATCTGCAGTCATGATTGCTTCTAGCATGGGAGTAAACGTAATAGCACTAGATACTAATCAACAAAGATTAGACAGAGCAAAATCCTTTGGTGCAGAAANTATTTTAAATCCAATGAAGATAGATAATGTCGTTGATGCGATTAAAGATTTAACTAATGGATTAGGTGCACATTCTTCGATTGATGCATCTTCTTCATCCGAAGCAAGATCTCAAAGTATAAAATGTCTTAGAACTTGGGGCAAAGCATGTTTTGTTGGTGAAGGCGGAAATGTTGATATTGATGTTAGNAATGATTTATTAAGAAGACAAATCACCTTGATAGGAAGTTGGACATTTTCTAAACATGGACAATATGCATGCTCAGAATACATCGCTGAAAAGAAATTGAAAGTTGATGAATTATTTACCCATGAATGGAAACTTGAACAAGCTAAAGAAGCTTATGAATTATTTGATAAACAATCAGATGGCAAAGGCGTAATTTATCCCTCTTAAAATATTAGACTAAATCTTTTTCTTTAAATTGTTCTTGAACATTTATTAACTTAACAAGTTTTCCTGGAAGATTAGTTTCTTTTTTACCGTTTTCATAAGTAATTTTTCCTGAAACAATATTCACAACATAACCACTTGTCTTTTGCATTAGTCTACTACCACCAGCCGGCAAATCTTGTAACATAAATGGATCTGAGGATCCAAGCTTTTCAATATCTAATATATTAATATCTGCTTTAAGGCCCTCTTTTAAAATCCCTCTATCATATAAACCTATGGCTGCAGCTGTGTCTGAAGTAAGTCTTCTTATACTATCTTCTAATGAAAATGATTTTTTATCGCGTGTCCAGTATGATAAAAGCCAAGTTGGATATCCTGCATCTAATATAAATCCAACATGTGCTCCTCCATCACCTAATCCCATTATTGAATTTGGATCCTCTAACATTTGATGACAAACATCAAAGTTATTATCTACAAAATTAACAAGTGGAGCATAAATAAAATTTTCACCATTATTTTCTAGCATTATTTCNTATGCCAGCTCCTCTGGTGATTTTCTATTTTTTTTAGCCATGAACTCAATACTATCTTCTATATTNGGATCATAATTTGGNGGAGACCCAAATCTGTACATATGCTTAAAACTAATTCTATGAATGAGTGGAAAGGTACTATTTTTTAATCTATCTTCAGAAAGTATTTGTTTTTTTATATGATCTTTTGATAATTCCAACACTCTTTCATCATGGGATAAATTTTTAAGTTTTTTAAAAGTATCNGTACCAGAAAAAGGATTTTGACTTCCCTTAAGNCCNAATAATAATCCTATTGGCCTTGGCGCAACCACAGGTCTGATTGACAATCCTTCTTCCTTAGCTTCTAGAGACATCTTCATCAAATCTTTCCAAAAATCTGGTCTGTCATGTCTCTGAGTTAAACTAAATACAATTGGACGCCCAGATTTTTTTGATATTCTTTTAAGAACGTTAAATTCTGTTTCTGGATCAGGTTCATTCCAATCTGATACAATTTCCATAAACCCNGCACCNGCATCTTTCATTCCNAAGGCTATTTCTGTAAGCTCATCTTCATGCGCTCTTAACGTAGGAGTNTATTCACCTTTTAAACTTTTATGACTTATAGTTCTTGATGTAGAAAATCCAAAAGCCCCAGCCAATATTGCCTCTTTTGTTATAAGACGCATTTTTTTTAAATCTTCTTTATTAGCTCTTTCATGTTTAATTGCACGTTCACCCATAACATAAACACGTAATGCTGCATGAGGTAACAAAGTACATATATCTATATCTCTATCTCGTTTCTCTAGAGCATCTAAATATTCTTTAAAACTTTCCCATTCCCACTTTAAACCTTCATGCATAACTGGAGCAGGTATATCTTCAACTCCTTCCATAAGTTCAACAAGTTTTTCACGATCTTGAGGTTTNCANGGAGCAAAACCAACTCCACAATTTCCCATTACAACAGTTGATACTCCATGAAGAGAAGAAGGAGCTAACTGACTATCCCAAATAGCTTGACCATCATAATGTGTATGAATGTCGACAAAACCAGGTGAAACTACAAGATTTTTTGCATCAATAATTTTTTTTGCAGATTCATTAATTTTACCAATTTTTTTAATGATACCATCTTTAATACCAATATCAGATAAAAAAGAGGGCTTTCCTGTACCATCTATGATTTGTCCATTTTTAATTAACAAATCATATTCAATTATTTCTCTATTTGAACCGTCCATATGTTAATTAAATATCGAAGTAAAAAATCAGTCAATATAAAACTAAATAATTTTATTTTTTTCTAATGTTGATATTTCATCTTTTGAGTATCCTATTTCTGATAAAATATCATTATTATCTTGTCCAAGTTGAGGTGCTTCTCTATTTATTTTTCCTTTAGTTTCACTCAATCTTGGAAACACATTATGCATAGGTATTTCACCATCGTCTTTTGTATTTAAGTTAATTAGAATTTCTCTATCTTTTATGTATGGATGTTCTACTAAATCACTAATATCTAAAACAGGACCTACTGTAACACCATTTTGTTCAAAAATTTCTAACAATTCTTGTTGATTATATTTCGACATGAACTCTTCAATAATTGGATCTAAAATGTTTTGGTTTTTAACCCTTTTCTCATTATCCAAAAAAAGTTCATTGGCTATAAGGTCTTCTCTTTTTATTACCTTAGCAAGTTTTTCCCACATTGTTTGCATTGATGCTGAGAGAGATACATACTTATTATCTTTTGTTTTATAAATATTTCTAGGTGATGCAACAGGGCTTTTATTTCCCATTTTTTTTGGAAGTTCTCCAGTTATTTTATAATGAGCAGCCCAAGGACCAATAATTGAAAACATTGGCTCAAATAGAGAAAGATCGATAGTTTGACCTTTAGCTTTTTCATTTTTTTGTGCAAATAATGCAAACATAATTGCAGAAACACCAGATAATCCCGATATCATGTCTGCAAGTGCAGTTGGNGGCAAAAGTGGGCCTTGATTTTCTTCTCCTGTCATCGATGCAAATCCGCTCATCCCTTCAACTAAGGATCCATAGCCAGGAAAATTTTTATATAATCCTGTTTGACCCCATCCAGAAATTCTAACAATAATTAAATTAGGATTTAATNAATCAAAAACTTNTTTTGTATAACCCCATTTTTCTAATGTACCAGGAACAAAATTTTCAATAAAAACATCTGCAGTTGAAATAAGTTTTTTTAAAATTTCAGTACCTTTTTTAGTTTTTATATTTAATGATAAACTTCTTTTATTTCTTGAATAAACATGCCACCAATGTGAAATATTATTTACTTTCCATGTACGTAAATCATCACCCTTNTCAGGTCTTTCNACTTTAATGACATCTGCACCATGATCNGCCAGCATATGTGAAATCATATTCCCTGCNGCTAATCTAGAAAGATCNANAACTCTTACTCCTTCGAGAGAAGATGACATTACTTGAACACCTCCTCATTCAANTCTTTTTTTAATCTTCTAAGAGATTTGAGCATATCATTTCTTTTTTGTGCACGCTTTAGTAATTGATCAGTAGACAAAATTTCACGTCTTTCTTTTTCAAGTTTTATAGCATTTGTTTCAGACCAATCTGGCAAAATTTTATTATTTTTTTCCATGTTTAAATACATATTTCCATATCTTTGCATGTAATCTTTAATACCACCGGGAGCATTAAGATCTATTGTTTCAAAAGGTCCCATAAAAGCCCACCTTAAACCTAGACCATTTCTAACAGTTGAATCTATATGGTCAGCACTTGCGTATCCTTCACTGTACAATTTAACAGCTTCGTTTAATAGGGCTCCTTGCAATCTATTTAAGATAAAACCATCGATTTCTTTTTTTACATAAACAATAGAAAATCCTATTTTTTCGAAAATATCTTTGGTTTTAAAAATAACTTCTTTAGATGTTTTTGAACTAGGAGATATTTCTACACATGGTATTAAATGGGGTGGGTTAACTGGATGAGAAATTATACATCTATTTTTACCTTTTAAATTTTGAGTGATTAACGAAATTGGCATGCCTGAAGATGAAGATGATAAAATGACATTTTCTGGACATGAATTATCTAACTTTGAAAATAGTTCCTGCTTTATTTCAACTATTTCAGGAGAGCAATCTTGTATAAATGTACAATTATTACTTAGATAATTGATATCATTTACAAACTCAATATTTTTAAGAGAGTCTTCAATATTTATTTTATCATCTATGAATTTTAATTCTTCTAAGAATGTTGTAACTCTTTTTTTAAATTCATCCTCAACGTTTTTATTACTATCATAAATAACAACATTAAAACCCTTCGAAGAGAAAATAGCAGACCAACTTGAACCAATTAATCCTGCACCAACTATTCCTATCTTTTCCATTTAAACCCTTTCTAGATATTTTATTTTGCAAATTTCTTTTTCTAAATATATATAGAACTATTCTATTATATTATAGAAATTTTTTTTGGATTATCATGGGACAGCTAATAAATGGTCAATGGACGAAATCTTCAGTAATTACTAGTGATAAAAGTGGAGCTTTTGTAAGAAAAGAGAGTCACTTTAGACATTGGATTTCGCAAACGGAAAATTTTAAACCTGAAAGTAATCGCTATCATCTCTATGTAAGTTATGCATGTCCATGGGCTCATAGAGTTTTAATCATGAGAGAACTTAAAGAACTTAATAAGCATATTTCTNTGGATGTAGTGCATCCTGATATGATGGAAAATGGATGGTCATTTAATTTAGATTTTGAAAATGCTACAGGCGATACTTTATATAAAAAAAAATATTTATATGAAATTTATCAATTATGTTCTGATAAAGTAAGTACAAAAGTAACAGTCCCAATTCTATGGGATAAAAATACTCAACAAATTGTAAATAATGAATCTTCCGAAATATTAAGAATTTTTAATTCATCATTTAATCATATCACCCAAAATGATCTCGACTTTTACCCTTCTGACTTACAANATGAGATAGATGAAATTAATGATGAGATTTATATTAATATTAATAATGGTGTTTACAAAACTGGCTTTGCAAAAACTCAATTTGCATACGATGAATCTGTTAAAAAACTATTTAATTCCTTAGATAAGATAGAANAAAAACTAAATAATAATAANTATTTAGTTGGCAATCAATTGACTGAGGCTGATATTAGACTTGTNACAACCTTATTAAGGTTTGATAATGTTTACCATTANCATTTTAAATGTAATTTAAAAAAAATTGCTGATTATAAAAACTTATCTAAGTATTTAAATCAATTTAGAAAGTTAGATTGTATAAAAAAAACAACCTTTGATGATCACATTAAAAGACATTACTTTTTTTCTCATGAAAGCATTAATCCAACAAGAATCATTCCTGTAGGTCCAATTATTTCTTAAGATTTATATTTTAAACAAGCTTTTCCAAAACTCTCAAAAAGTTTTTTATTTAAAAAATTTTCTTTTCTTTCAGGATGATACTCTGCATGCCATTGAACTGCTATGCTAAAGCTTGGATAATTTTTAATACTAATTGCTTCTATTAAACCATCTTCCGAATTAGCTTCAACTANAAGGTCATTTCCTAATTTATCTATGCCTTGACCATGCAATGAATTAACCACAAAGTTATTTTTATTTATTAATTCTTTTAAGTAACTTTTATCTGTAAAATCAATACGATGTTTTAATTTAAATATTTCCTCTAAAGTTGCATCTTCATTTCTAGGCATACGATGATCAAATTTTCCATCTTGTTGATGTACCCTATAAAACAAAGTTCCTCCAAATGATACGTTTATCTCTTGAATTCCTCTGCAAATACCAAATATAGGCATTTTTTTTGACACACATTTAGGTATAATATTTAAAACCGTTCGATCTCTATCTGGATCAATTGGCTCGTCAGCAGGAAATTCAGCTCCACCATAATGATGTGGTTCAACATTAGCTCTTCCACCAGTTAACAAAACACCATGAATATTTTCCAAAATTTCATCTAAATCATTTGATGGAATACTTGAAGGTATTAACACAGGAACAACATCTGCAAATTCCATTACAGATTTAACATACCTCTTTCCTGTTGAGTGTGATATTTGTCTTCCATTAAAATTTATAATTTCATTTGTTATTATTCCAACAATTGGTTTAGATCCCATTTAATACTACCTCTTTTTCACAACCAAGTTGGTCAGCAAGATCAAAAAAATCATTTGCAAAGTAATCCCAACTCTCTAGTGGCTTCAAGTCTGATTTTTGATTAATACCGTGTTCGTTAGAACGTAAAATAAAAGCGGTTTTCAATCCAACATTACGAGCTGATGAAAGGTCACTATTATGCGCAGCTACCATCATACATTCATTTGGATTTAATCCTACTTTTTCACATGCAACCAAATATGCTTCAGGTTGTGGTTTGTAATACCCCACAACTTCAGAACCTAAAATCATGTCCCAATAAAGTTGTGAATTTTTAGACATATTTAATATAAGCTCAATATTTCCATTTGATTGTGATGCAATTATAAATTTACTTTTTAATCTTAAAAGACCTTTTGAACTATCTTTCCATCCTGGCAATCTATGCCACGACTTAACTAACCAATCCCAATCTTCCTTAGAAAGAATATCTAAACCATAATTTTTTGAGATATTTTTTAAATTCTCATCATGCAGTATATCTAATTTAACAAACTCTCTGCTGCCTGATCTTACTTTTTCCATAGATGGTTGATATTCTGCTCTCCAATCATCTGCAAATTGTTTTGAATTTTTATTAATTCCATACTTTTTTGAGATCAATTCAAAATCTTGTGATATACCAGATCTCCAATCTACTACTGTACCAAAAACATCAAATAAAAGAGCTTTTATCATAATCGCCTACCAAAGAAAAATTTACTTAACTTCCTTATCATGTTAAGTAAATTAATGATAATTAAATATCCATAATGATAAATATAATTCTAAAATCAATTAATAATTTACCACTTTCTGTGATTGCAATTTTATTTATGATTGTATCTGGAATGTTTGCGGCATCCATGCATTGCCTCATTAGAGTAGCTGCACTTGAAAGCCATCCATTTCAAATAGCATTTTTTAGAACATTATTTGTACTAATTATATTTCTACCGGTTGTCATGAAAGATGGTTTAATATCACTTAAAGTTGTAGATAAAAAACTTCAATTTCTAAGAGCTATTGTTGGAAGTGGTGCAATGTGTTGTATGTTTTATGGCATATCAATTACAGAACTTTCAAAAGCTACAGCNCTCATGTTTACTGTGCCAATTTTCTCAACAATTCTTGCAATTTTATTCCTTAAGGAACAAGTTGGCATAAGAAGATGGACTGCTATGATCATAGGGTTTATAGGTGCTATAATTGTAATTCGACCAGATATACAATTAGGTCTTGGTCCTTTGTTAATCTTATGCGGTTCTTTTATATGGTCAATGTCATTATTAATAGCAAAGAAATTAACTACCACTGAAAGCAATGCAAGCATGACTTTTTGGCAGGCAGCTGGTTTGATCCCAGCTACTTTCATAGTAGCTATACCATTTTGGTCTACACCTAATTTAGAACAATTATTTTTATATCTTTTAGTAGCAATAACAGGAACGATGACACATTATTGTCTAAATGCCGCTTTAGCAAAAGCCGATATTTCTTCTTTATTACCTCTAGATTATTTAAGATTAATTTGGTCAGTATCTTTAGGGTTTATATTTTTCAATGAAGTACCTTTAATTACAATTTGGATTGGTTCAGCAATAATAATCTTATCAACTTCATATATAGCTTACAGACAGTTAAAAAAATCAAAACAACCTCTTACAAACCAATTAAACCCAAACTTGTAAAAGATCATCTGCCTCCAGAAATTCTTATAATTGTGCCGCATACATAACTTGATTTTTCACTTAACAACCACATCACAGTATCTGCAACTTCTTTTGCTAATCCAACACGACCTAGGGGAACACTTGGCATTAGTCTTTCAACTCTTGATGCATCTCCCGCTTTTTCATGAATATCAGTTGCAATTAAACCGGGTGCAACAGCGTTAACTCTTATTCCATAAACACCTAATTCTTTCGCCATACCATAAGTCAACGAATCAATAGCACCTTTTGACATTGCATAATGAACCAATTCTCCAGCTCCACCAATGTCTGCAGCAATAGAAGTCATATTTACAATATTTCCCATTTTTTGCTTAATCATAATTTTAGAACTTTCTTGAGCAACATTAAATGCACCAATAACATTTGTATCTATTAACGATTTAAAATCCTTTGGATCTAGTTCATGAATTTTAGAGACTGGACCAGTTGTACCTGCATTATTAAAAACACCGTCTAAAGATCCTGCATTATTAACAAAATTTTCAAACATATCTTTTACTGCGCTATTTTTGGATACATCACATTTTAATATTACTCCTTCACCACCTAACTCTTTTACTTCAGATAATGTTTCTTCTGCAGCTTTGTCGTTAGAATTATAATTTATACCAATAAACATACCTTTTTTTGCAGCTTCAAGAGCTGTAGCTTTCCCTATACCTTGACTTCCTCCAGTAATTAATAAATTTTTCATGTATTCTCCTTTATTTTTTCTAAATTATTTTTGATAATTTTGACTTAAATAATGATAGTATTTCTTTGTTCACAGGTCTTTCAGGAACACCCCCACTCAAAATATTTAATAACTGATTAGCTACAAATTCTGACATTTTTTTTCTACTGTCTGTAGTCACCCCAGCCATATGAGGTGTAGCAACAACATTTTGCATTTTTAATAGCTTATGATCAGAATTAGGTGGCTCCTTTTCCCAAACGTCTAAACCTGCTCCAGATAGATGGCCATTTTTTAAAAAAGTTTCTAAATCGTACTCATTATGAATAGAACCTCTTGAAGTTGTAATAAAAAGACTGCCCTTTTTCATTTTTGAATAAAAATTTTTATCAATAAAATTATGAGTTTCTTTTGTTAATGGAATATGAACTGATACTATGTCACTTTCGAAAAGTAATTCATCTAAGTTTGTTTTTTTTGCATTTAATTTGGAGAATCTTTCATTAGAAATATAAGGATCATAAGCAAGTATATCGCAACTAAATCCATTTTGACAAATTTCTGCTACCCTACCTCCCGTATTCCCAAGACCTATTAGTCCAACTGTTTTTTTAAATAAATTCCTACCGATAAAATCTTCTCTTGCTCCACTCCACCCTTTTCTTAACAAGAGATCAGTTTCAGTTACCCTTTTTAATAAATCAAGCATTAGTGCTACAGCGTGTTCAGCAACCGCCTCGGCATTCCCACCAGTTTGATTAACTACTAGAATACCTCTTTTAGTACATGCTTCTACATCTATAGTGTCATATCCAGCACCCCCCGATGAGACTAAAATTAAATTTGGTGTTTTTGATAAAAATTCTTCATTAACGTGAAAAATTTTTGGCACTTCATCACGAGCAGCTGAAACTTGAAAAGCGTGAGCTGTTTCCAATTCTTTGAAAGATTGTTCAAGATTATTACTTTCAATTTTTACAACTTTTATCTTATTTTGATTTTCTAAAATTGATACACCTTCTTGAGCAGGTAAATTATCTAAATATACGATTTTTGGCATTTTATTTATCTGTATTTATTTTCTTAAGAAATTTATTGTTTAAGTNAGTCTTTATAATATAGAGTTAATAATCAATATTTTTTTTAGGTTTTATGATTTATGATTAAAAGAATTCAGATACCTGATATTTTACAGCCGGTTAGTCACTATTGTCATGTCGTAGAAGCAAATAACATAATTTGGATATCAGGTTTAGTTGGAATGAATTATGATAATTCAATTCCTGAAAATACAAAAGATCAATTTGATATTGCAATGAGAGATTTTGATACTTGTTTAAAAGCTGCTGGTGGAGATTTTTCATCTGTTACAAAGGTCAGAGTTTTTTTAACTAACATAGATGATAGAAAAATTATTAATCCAAAAAGAATTGAATATTTTGGGGAGCACAAACCCGCATCTACATTACTAGAAGTAAGTGCCTTAGTAGATCCTAGAATGAAAGTTGAAATTGAGGCTGAGGCAATAAAACTTAAATGAGCTTGATAAATTTAAATGCGTTTGAAATTTTAAAGTTATTTAACTCCAATAAAATCAGTGCAGTTGAATATGTTTCAGAATTAATTAGCCACATAAAATTAAGAGAGCCAAATGTTGAAGCATGGGCTTTTTTAAATGAAGATTTAGTTAAATCTCAAGCAAAAAAAATTGATGAAAAAAGATCAAAGAATTTACAAAAACCTTTTGCTGGTATTCCTATAGGAATAAAAGACATTATTGATACTAAAGACTTTCCAACAGAAAATGGTTCAAAAACTTGTATAGGCAGAAAACCCAAAGAAGATGCTCACCTTGTAAAATTATTACGAGAAAATGATATCATTATATTTGGTAAATGTGTAACAACTGAATTTGCTCTATCAGCTCCTGGAAAAACAAAAAATCCAAACAACCTTGAGTGTACACCTGGTGGTTCTTCGTCTGGATCAGCTGCAGCTGTAGCCGACAAAATGATACCCACATCAATTGGAACTCAAACTGGTGGGTCAGTTTTAAGGCCTGCTTCATATAATGGAATAATCGGTTTTAAGCCAACTTTTGGATCTATTTCTAGATCAGGTATTTCTCCAATTTCTTATCGATTAGATCATCCAGGTGTTTATGCAAGATGTATCGAGGACATTAGAATTATTTCTAATTTAATCATTTCATATGATGAAAATGATTATGACATGATAAAAAATTTGTCTTTAAAAGAAAATATTGTTGAAAAATCTGATTATAAATTTGCTTTTGTAAAAGGACCTGCATGGCCTAAAGGTGATGAAGATATGAAGGAAAACTTTGAAGATTTTATAAGCAAAAGCAAATTGAATATTACTGAAATAACTTTACCTGAATCTTTTGATAATGCCCTTCAGAATCATGAGATAATAATGAATGGTGGAATATATTCATCACTAAAAAAAGTTTACAAGGAAGATAAAGAAAATCTTCACGCTTACACAATTAATAGAATTCAAAATGGACTTAATCTCAATGCTTCAGATTATGTTGACGCCATTGAAAATGCAAAAAAAATGAAATTTGATTTAAGTGCACTTTTCAAAAAGTTTGATGCAATAATCACTCCAGCTGCTCCTGGTGAAGCTCCTAGAGACCTATCAACAACTGGGAATGCTATGTTTAATGGATATTGGACTATGATGGGTGTTCCTGCGATCAGTTTACCTTTATTAAAGGGGAAGAACTCACTGCCAATAGGTGTCCAAGTTATAACTTCATGGAAGAACGATAATTTACTTCTTAAGATTTCGGATAATATATTAAAAGATTATCAATAACTTAACTAATTAAAAACTGATATAGGGCTTTATTTGTAAATAACCATCGATTGCCATTTCAGTTGACAGATATATTAAGAATACTAATCCTACATACGATAACCATTTAAATTTTGTTAAAAGCCTTACAATTGCAGACGCAAAAATTGCAATTAACAAAATTGAAAATCCGATTCCAAACATNANTAAATAAGTTTGATCTCTNGCAATTGCNGTNACNGCAATAACATTNTCTAANGACATNGATATATCAGCNATNGTAATTGTAATTANAGCNTTTTTCATGCTTTTACCTTTAACCTTTTCAGTAACNTCCTCTTTATTTTNTTCATCACTTTTTGAAAATTCCTTTATGTCTTGATAAAATTTAAAACAAACCCAATACAGTAATAAAGCTCCTACAAGAAGCAAACCTGGAATTGTTATTAAATAAGATGCTANTAATGCAAATANAATACGGAGTANAGCTGCAGCAAGAAGTCCAAANAAAATAATCTTTTTTCTATCTTTTTCNGCAAATGAAGCAGCAGCCATACCAATTATTAAAGCATTGTCACCCGATAAAACAATATCTGCTAAAACAATTTGTGAAATATCTAAAACAAAATCAATCACAAGCATGACGTTACAATAATTTAAATCTTTTTAACATTAGTATTTGTATTTAAATTATTTTTTTAATAGTTTCTTACTAGTGTCAATGTGCGCAAAAATTTACTTAACTTGATTATTTTATTAATCAATTATTATAATTTTAATTGGAGAACTTATGTCAAATCGGTTTGATTACATTGTTGTAGGTGCTGGATCTGCTGGATGTGCTGTAGCTAACAGATTATCTTTTGATAAAAATAAATCTGTGCTTTTATTAGAAGCAGGAAAATCTAGTCATCCTCTTTCTAGAATTCCAGTTAGTTTTGCATTATTGATTGATCATCCCACTGCAAATTGGAGATATAGATCTCATGCTGATGAAAAAACATCAAACAGAAACATCCCAATTCCAAGAGGTAAATTAGTTGGTGGATCAAGCGCGATTAATGGTCTAGTTTATGTACGCGGTCAAAATCTAGACTATGATATATGGGCTCAAATGGGAAACAAGGGTTGGTCCTCAGAAGAAGTATTTCCATTTTTTAAAAAGTTAGAAAATTATGTAAATCCTTGTGAAGATTTAAGAGGGAAAAAAGGGTTGGTAAATATTTCTCAAGTTACTGATCGAAATCCAATATATGAAGCTATGTTTGAAGCAGGTAAAAAATTAAATATACCATTTAACGATGATTACAATTCAGGTGATCAAGAAGGGTTTGCTTACACACAAACAACCATATTTAAAGGTAAAAGAATGAGTGCTAAAGTTGCTTATATTGATCCTATAAGAAATAGGAAGAATTTAAATATTTTAACTGAGAGCTTTGTAACTAAAATAATTTTTGAAAACAAAAAAGCTATTGGAATTGAAATATTAAGAAAAGGTAAAAATGAAAAATATTTTTGTAACGATGAAATTATATTATCTGGTGGAGCAATAAATTCACCACAAATTTTAGAACTTTCTGGAGTTGGCAGACCAGAAATTTTAAAACGAAATAATATTGAAATTGTTCATGAATTGCAAGGTGTAGGTGAGAATTTAATGGATCATCTAGGACCAAGATTAGTTTATAAAGTAAAAAAACCAGGTCTTTCATACAATGAAAAAGCAAGAGGATTAGGTTTAATAAAACAAGCTCTAAATTATGCCTTTAATCAAGATGGATTTTTAAACTTACCATCTGCACCTGTTTTAGGTTTTTTTAAAACAAGACCTGAATTAGCATCGCCTGATATTCAAGTACACTTTATTCCTTACAGAGTTGTACTAGAAAATGGAAAAAGAACATTAGGGAAAGATCCTGGTATTACTTGTACGGTAAATCAAAATAGACCTGAAAGTAGAGGTAATATTCATATTAAATCTAATAACCCTGAAGAACATCCAAAAATAAATTGTAATTTTCTTGATAATCCACTTGATAGAGAAACTTTAGTAGATGGAGTAAAACTTATTCGTAAAATTATGGGATCTGAAGAAGTTCAGAATTATTGTGGAGAAGAATTACAACCCGGCGATAATTTTTCTTCTGATAAAGATATTCTTCAATTTATTAGAGATAAAGCAGAAACTCTTTATCACCCATCTGGCACCTGTAAAATGGGACAGGATAAATTTTCTGTTGTGGATGAAAAATTAAAAGTTAAAGGTTTAGAAAATTTAAGAGTTGCAGATGCTTCAATCATGCCTACTTTAATTTCTGGTAACACCAACGGTCCATGCATGATGATTGGAGAGAGATGTGCTGAATTTATTATTAATGATAATTAGAGATTTTTATGAATTTTGAAGAATTTTGGACAAGAGGAGATGTGCATGAAAGAGTAAAAATTGCTCTTAAAGAAGCTAACCTTTTAGAAAAAAAATTAGAGATTGAAGATTTATTCCCTTTAGATCAATATCACGCAAGAGGAATAGCGGCAACAATTGAGCTAGCTGATAAACTTAATTTTTCCAAAAATTCAACAATCATTGACATAGGATGTGGCTTAGGTGGTCCCGCAAGATATTTCTCAAAAAGGTTCAATTGCAATGTGTATGGAATTGATATAACTGAAGCTTTTATAGAAATAGGTAATTATTTCAATAAACTTACACACATTGATCACCAAGTTACACTTTTAAAAGGCGATGGAGAAAACTTACCCTATCAAACTGAGTTTTTTGATGGTGCTGTGTCTCAACATGTAACTATGAATATTGAAAATAGAGAACAATTTTTTAATGAAGCTTTCCGTGTTTTAAAAAAAGGAGCTATTTTTGGTTTTAGTGAGCATGGTCTAGGAACTAAAGGTAGTCCAATTTTTCCTTTGCCTTGGGCAGATAATGAAGATATGAGTTTCCTAAAAACCCCCGAATATACAAAAAGTCTTTTGAAAAAAATAGGCTTTAAAAATATAAAAATTATTAGTACAGGAGAAAAATATATATCTGGATATAATTCACTTTTAAAAAANGGCCAATCTAATGAAAAGCCTACTTTGGGAATACACGTGATTGGTGGTGATTCTATGTTAGAACGTTCTAAGAATTCAATGCAATCCATAATTGAAAATAGAACATACCCATTTGAAATTATATGTAACAGATAACAAGTATGTATATAAAAAATTTAATATTATTGATAAGTCTTTTTTTTATTTTCAATTGCTCTAAAAATATCAGAGAAATTGAAAGAGCTTGGAAAAAAAGTTGTATTAATGAATATAAACATACTGAAGGAAGTATTGATTATAAAAATTGTATGATTATTCAAGAAGAAAATTTTTTAGAAACAATTAAATCAATTGAGTCTTAACTTGAATATTACAGGAAATCAACAATAACCCTTTTATTCATTCTACCTTTATTTTCAACTTTGATTTTTTTTACTTCTCTTATTTCACTTGTGTTATTAACATGCGTGCCGCCACAAGGTTGATAATCAACACCTTTTCCAATATCTATCATTCTAATTTCTCCTTTACCTCTAGGAGGTTGAACAGCCATTGTTCTTACCAAATCAGGTTTTTCATCGAGTTCAGTTTCAGATATACTAGAAATACTTACTTCGTAATTTTGTTTAATTAAGTTGTTTAATCCCTCTAATATTTCTTCTTTATTGGGTTTTGATTCTAAATCAAAATCAAGTCTACCTTTGTTTTCATTAATTTGACCTCCAGTTACTGGTGCAGAAATTAATGAACATAAAAGGTGTAAAGTGGTATGAACCTGCATAATATTAAATCTTCTTTCCCAATCAATTTTACATTCTATTTCATCATCTACACTTAAATTAGAAATGTTTTCTAATACGTGTATTATCTCATTATTTACGTACCTAGTATCCAGCACATCAATTTGTTCATTTCCTATTATAATTTTCCCTTTATCTCCAGGCTGTCCACCGGCTTCTGGATAAAAAATAGTTTGATCTAATATAATGCCATCATCTTCAATTTTTATTATTTTAGAATTACAAGATTTTAAATATGAGTCATTTCTAAACAGTTCTGAAGTCATTATTCACCTTAAATTGTATTTAATTTTTGAAATAATAATGTTATTAATAAAAAGATTTTTCAAATGTTATTTAATTTAAAAGGATTTTTATGAATATATCAGGAAAGAAAATTATTATTTTTGGNGGAACTTCAGGTATTGGAGAAGCAGCTACTAAGATTATGTCTGAAAAAGGTGCTGCAGAAATAATCGCAATTAGTAGAAATCCTGATAAAATGACTAATGTTCCTGAAAATGTAACTCTTGAAAAAATTGATGTTCTTGATGAAGAGGCTTTGAAATCCTTTTTTAAAAATCAAGGTGAATTTGATGTTTTAATAAATTGTGCTACTGGAGGCACAAGAGCTGTTGGACCTTTTCTTAAAATGGATTTAGAAGGATATAGAAGCTCATTTGCAAAACTATGGGGATATACAAATGTCGTTAGATATGGCACAGAGTATCTTGCAAATAATGGAAATATTGTTTTAGTCAGTGGATCGCCTGCAAGAAAGTGTAGACCAGGTCAAATAGCAATTTCATCAGTCGGTGGTGCCGTGGAGGCTTTTGCAAGAGGTATAGCTCCTGAAATTGCCCCTAAAAGAATTAATATTGTATCACCTGGTGTAATTGATACACCAATGAGTCCACTTACAGGTAATGAAAGAGAAGAATTTTATAAAAATGCAACACAAAATAATTTAATTCCAAGAGCCGGCACTTCTGAAGAAGTTGCAAAAGGTATAATATTTGCCATAGAAAATGAATTCATTACAGGAACAACTATAGATGTTGATGGTGGATGGCTAACGTCTTAAATCAACGTTTTTAATTTTACCATTTACATTTGTTATANCAATTTGTTCGAGTCATATGGCAAAATATAATNATGTATTCAAGAATTTTTTCTTGTTGCTGTTTTTAAATTCTTTTAGAAAAATCTTTTAAATTAGAGTTAATTTTTTCATCCGGTATATGAAATCTGTCAATTATATTATTCCAATCATCATTTTTATAATCACTTTTAAAAATTTTAAATTCCCTAGTATCAGTAAAGTTTTCATTTAAATTTTCATGAGAATATAACGTTAATAAACATGACCTTTGGTCTATACTTCTTAATTTAGATGCTATTTCAATAACCTTTTCAAAACTCTCATCCAAAAAATATCCTAAAATTAAATCTTTAAGTCTATTATCTGATGAAGATTGTCCTTGCGGAATAGGATCTAAATCAAATGCTTTTTCTAACAATTCCAACCCTTTTTGTATTTTTCCAACTCTAACTAAAACTTCACCAAAACCCGCTAATACTCTTGGGTCATTAGGAACCATTTGAAAAGCTTTTTGACCGTGATCTTCTGCTAAACCATATTCATGGTTACTTAAATATACAGCTGAAAGCATTCTATGACATTCAAAATCATTTTCATTACATTCCAATGCCTTTTGGATATTTTGTTTGGCTTCTTCCATAATTTTTTCAGGATCTTCTAAAAATCCTCTGAACATCGCTTGACCAAGAGTGCAAACTTTCCAGGCATATGCTTGAGCATTATTTGCATCAGCTTCTATTGCTTGGTCAAAATACTTAAGAGCTTCTAAGTTAGATTCTTTTTTAAAATGATGATGTTTTTCCTTCCCTCTGAGTAGATATTCATAAGACGTCATATTTTCAGTAGGTTTTCTTTTAGACCTTTGTAAAGAGCTAATCTCAATTTCTCCAAGAAGTGCAATCGAAATTTTTCTGACAATTTCATCTTGAACATCAAATATGTCCTCTAAAACTCTATCATACTTATTGCTCCAAACAACACTATCATCTTTGGCATCACTTAATTCAATATTAATCCTTACCCTTTTTCCTGAAGCTCTAATACTTCCTGTAACTACAAAGTCTAAATCAAAAGCTTTAGTAAATTCTCCTAAATCTCCATAATTATTTTTATAATTGACTGATGTTTGTCTAGAAAGAATATCAAATTCTCTCATCATCGAAAATTCTGTTATCAAATCTTCTATAATACCATCAACAAGAAAGCCACTATCTTCGTCATTACCTGAATTAGTGAAAGGCAAAATAGCAAATTTTAACTTTTTATTTTTAACGATATTTTTATTTTTCTTTAGTTTTAATTCTATTTCATTATCTGTGTATTGTCCTAAAATTGAAAAAACATCAAATTTATTAGATATATTTTTAAGTTCAATTTCACCTGCCTGAAACAATTTTTCTTTAATTTTATTTTTAATTTGTTGTTGAACAATATTAGAAATTAATATTTGGTCCGGATTACATTTTGCCTCTAATCTTGCTGCAACATTAACACCTGTCCCATATATATTATTTTTTTCAATAATAACATCATCAACATGAATTCCAACTCTCCAAGAAAGTTTTGGGGTAATATCTGTTTGATCATTCATATTCAAAATTTCTTTTTGAAATTCTATTGATGCTTTAACACTCTCAACAGGACTTTGAAATTCAGCAATAACAGAATCTCCAGCCGTNTGAAATATCTTTCCATTATAATCTTCAATCTTCTTATCAATTATTGATCTACAACTATTTAGACTTTTCAGAGTATTTTCTTCATTTTCTTCCATATGTTTGCTGAAAGAAACACAGTCGGTAGCTAGAATTGTAGTTAATTTTCTTTTGATATTTGACATAACTTATTATGTAATATTTTACATATTTTATGAAATAAAAAAACCTCTCAGCGATTATCTAGAGGCTTTAATGTTAGAAATTGATTAATTAAACTTCATTTTTTTTAACATTTTAGCCATCTAAATAAATTCATCTAGATATTTATATTTTTTAACTAATTTATAACGACAAATGATTTCATCATCATTACAATTAAGCTAAGTGCGTTTATTATTTGTTATTGTAACAAATTGGATTTTATATTGGACAGTCCTTAAATTTAGAACCAACTGTTTCAATAACTTTAGGTATCTCTCCAACAGTATCACATATTTTCAAAATATTTGGACAATCTTTGAAAGGGTCTCCACCACATGCTTCTCTTAATATATCAAAACCCCCAGTTTCTTGAACTGTTCTCACACAAGTAAATATGAATATATCAGCATAAGAGCAGTTTTCTCCAGTTATATATGAACCTAAATTCATTTTTTTAATATGATTTTCAAGGTATTGAATTCTTTTATGATGAAGGGTTGTTAGATTTGATACCCCAACTTCTTTCCCCCCTTCTGCAAGTGTGTCTGTAAGACGCAAATTTCTCCAAAATGCCTCATTATGACCTGTTATTATGTCGTGAAATGGAGAGAGCACAAAAGAATAATAATCTTGTGCCCATGACCAATACATATTTGATAAAGCTGCATTTTCAGTTGATGTTGGTGTAAGTGGTCCAGGGTATTTTGACACTAAATATTGAACAATTGCTGATGAGTCATTTAATTCTATGCCGTTAGAGTGATCTTTTAACCATGGTATAGTGCCGAAAGGAGCTTCTGTATCTTTATCAAAATCTTCTCCCATTGGTTTGCTCATTAAATAATTTGCTTTAATGTCATGCAAGGCACAAATAATATTAATTTGAAGTCCTCTTCCTACTATAGGTAGATATACAATATCGACATTACTCATTTTTTAAATTCCTTTTAATCTTCGTTTATATGTATAATTTTTTCATATATGAAATAAATTTCAAGTCTTTATTATTGTTTTTATTCTTAATTAAAGTTTGTAATACCCAATAACGCAAAGGTGGCGTCTTCTTATTTTGTAGAAAATTTATCTAAATTTATTTGAATATGTAATATACAATCAATAAATATTTCGATAGAACCTTATGGTAATATTTCTATAACAGCAAAATTTGATAACTGTTCAGATTTAAAAAATTTTGAAACAAAGTCAAAATCAATCTTTTCTGATGTTCAGGGATCTTTTCATTTAGTTCAAAACTAACTTTTCAGTTATTAATATATTCGCTTATGAAACAGAAAATACTTCTAACCAAATTATACCTAACTAATTTCAAATAATAATTTTAATTATTTTGCATAACAATATTAAATTCTAAAGTCTTACAATTTGTCCCATCTTTTGGGTCAGTAGAGTTTTCAAGCTTTCTAATCAAACTTTCTTTTACTGCAAAAACTGTATCAGTTTCCANATAAGGATCCCCATCTATAAATGCATGTGTTGTTAAGTCAACAAATCCTTCTGCCTTTACCATAAAGTGAATATGAGCAGGTCTAAAGGGATGCCTGCCTAATGAATTTAAAATTTCACCAACGGGACCATCTGTTGGAACTGGATAATATTGTGGCTTAACTGTTCTAAACAAATAAGTACCATCA
>FUFK010044340.1_pt1 | contig 26538 bp, 30 predicted proteins | sample 1021851 | NCBI WGS metagenome assembly FUFK01 (sample SAMEA51879418, study PRJEB19060) | metagenome
AAGCCAGTATTTTGAAGCGTCATAACCAAGGTAACTGTAGATGACAGCGGTAGTCATTAAAACGACAAAAACAAGTACACTATGCACCACCCATCGCTCAACTTTCCAGGCAAAAAGACTCTTATCTGAAAGTTGGCGGTATGGATCACCAGCAGTTTCAGCGAGACCACCACAGCCACAAACCCAGCTACAGTACCATCTTTTACCGTATTTATAAGTCAGAATCGGGGTGATCACGAAAATTGAAACCACACCGAAAATTAGCAAAGCCAGTCCTATATTACCTGATGAAAGAAAACCATCTACCCGGTATTGTTCGAAATTATAATAATTAAGCGGCCAGATATTCTTAAGATCGTAGTACGGAAGGTTCATCCCATCGTCATTAAGCCTGGACATAAATTCAGGAATAAGAAATGCGAATGCCAGCTGAAAGAACATCACACTAAAAGTTCTCAGTTTTTCATAGCGATTGTGCCGGTATTTCCATAGGAATTTCACTCCAAAGGCCAGAATAGCGATGGTATACAAAGTTCCGTATACGAACCACTGACTCGCAGGATTACCGCTTAAAAAATAACTCAGAGGATCGAAAAGAGCGATCAATCCTATGTTATCCCCTTCTGCCCTTAAACCAAGATATTGGGGATAGAAATAGAGTAATATATAGCACCCGGTCAATCCAACACCGGTAAGATAAGCCACGAAACCGCGGTTGGTCATACTCTTAAACCATACTCCGTCATTTTTAATGCCTGCATGCGTTCCCGAATAGGTAGCCTGAGCGAACCACACAATTCCTGCAGTGATCGATCCTAAAGCGATACTTAGCCAAAGAACCTTATTGGGAAAATTTAAATTAAAAGCAGCAAGACAAAGAATGATGAGACCAGACATCCCGAGCAAAGTCGATAATTTCTGTGCTGTATTGAGAGATGCTGCAGCTTCCCCGGTTACAGACATATTTTGTTCAATTCTACTCATTAGGTGCTTTGTAAATTGTTTGTGAAACTTTTAAAGATCTCGGCTTCGTAATGCTCATAAAATTCAGGATCAAAATTGGCTGCTTTGAGGTTTGATAAAACGTGGTTTATCGTCTTTCCTTCATTCAGCCATTTATCGAAAACCTCCTGTCGCATTCTTATTCCGAAGGTATTGATGCCCTTAAACTTTCCTGTTTCAGTATCAAAAGCGATCGTAATTGCCTTTTCTCCACTTTCGTGCTGCCAGTGAAAATGCTGCTCATTTGGCCTGGGTTTATTGAATACCCAGCCGTAAGTTTGATATTCGATATCGAAGAATTTAGCTGAATTAAACCAATTTCCCGGTTGGTAGGGAGTTCGGTTTCCAGTAATCGTTCTGGCTAAAGTTTCGCCCATAATCCTGCCAGTATACCATACAGCTTCCACCGGTTTTCTTTCTCCTATAGCCTTTCTCTGTTGTGCACAATCGCCAATCGCATAGACATCTGGAATACTGGTTTCGAGAAATTCGTTCACGAGAATGCCTTTTTCGGTTTCAATTTCCAGGTTCTCAAGAAATTTAATATTAGGTTTTACACCCGCACAGAGACCTACAAATTCGCAAGTGATCTCTTCCCCAGATTTAGTTCTAATAGCGCGAACGTTGCCCTGTTCATCTCCAAGAATCTCCTCAAGTTCTGTTTCGTGACGAAGGTCTATTCCATGCGCCAGGATATGCTCAGATATCATCTTTGCATCCTGTTCTGGTAATACGCTGCTCCAAAAGCCTTTTTCTCTCACTAATAAAGTAACCGGAATCTTGCGTGTATGCAGCATTTCTGCCAGTTCCACGCCAATNAGTCCGCCACCAATAACTACCGCTTGTTTAATACTGGAGGTCATTTCTTCCAGTTTTTCCAGGTCTTGTTTGGTAACCATTCCCTGTACGCCATTGAGATTTTCTCCGGGCCAGCCAAAGCGATTCGGTAAAGAACCGGTAGCCAGAATAAGCTTGTCGTAGTGCAATGTTTCTTCAGAAGAAAACTTAAGTTCCTTATGTTGAAAATCTACGTGATCAACCCAGGCATTCTTAAGTTCTATCCGGTTCTTTTCCCAGAACCAGTCTTCATAAGGTTTTAGATGTTCCCATTTCATATGCCCCATATAAACATACATTAATGCGGTACGGGAGAAAAAATAGTCAGATTCCCCGGAAATTACGGTAATCTTGCAGTCTGAAGCTTTTCTAATATGTCGGGCAGCAGTAATGCCTGCAATTCCATTACCAATGATGACGATATGCTCCATATATTTTTATAATTTGCTACAGGCCAGAAGGCACTTAGTAAAGTAAACTGAAAATAACTACAAACCCAATTTTACTCCTCAATAATCTCTCAATCATGCAGTGGAAATCGGCACTCCTCATAATTCAGGTCTTTCTAATGGTCGGTTTACTTACGGCATCCTGTCAAACACAAAAAGTATCACCCAAAATGAATGGTATTAGCCTGGTGGCTTCACGAGACTCTATTCTTGATACTGAAGTNAACTATGTTGTTGAAACTGAAGCCAATTACATTGCCCTCATGCCCTTTGGTTTTCTACCGGACAGCCNGGAACCTCAACTAAAATTTAACATTAATNGGCAGTGGTTTGGNGAACGCAAGGAAGGTATTGAGCATACTGTNTCAAAATTAAAAGAACGTAAGCTAAAGATCATGGTTAAGCCACAGATCTGGATTAGGAATGGTGCATTCACCGGGGATCTTGAATTTGAAACTGAAGAAGACTGGAAGCAATTTGAAGATTCTTATGCTAAATTTATTCTTTTATATGCTGAAATTTCAGAAGACCATAATGTAGAATTATTCTGTATTGGCACCGAACTTTTCAATTTTGTAAGCAAAAGACCCGATTTCTGGAAAAGCCTGATTTCCGAAGTAAGAAAAATATACAGCGGGCAGATCACTTATGCTGAAAACTGGGATAAATTTGATCAAACTTCTATTTGGGATGAGTTGGATTATATTGGCGTGGACGCTTACTTTCCTATAAGTGACGAAGCTTCTCCCGATAATGATCAAATAAAAGCAGGCTGGGAACCTCATCTTAGTTCACTTGAATCTGTATCTAATAAATTTCAGAAGCAGATAATTTTTACAGAATTTGGATATAGAAGTATTGACCATGCCTTGAAAACGCCATGGAATTCTGAACGGGAACATCCCGGTCTCAATGTAAATTTACAGGCAAATGCTTATAAAGTTCTTTTTGAACAGGTATGGTCTAAGGAATGGTTTGCAGGTGGTTTTCTTTGGAAATGGCATCAGTCAACGAAGAGTGGCGGACTCGAAAATTCCAGATTTACACCGCAAAATAAACCGGCAGAAAAGGAGCTGAAAAGCTTNTATGGCAGCTTCAGGAATTAATCCGNTTGTAATAATGAGAGCGTAGATCTTCGGCAGTAGCACCAAATCTTCTTTTCCAGTAGATCTCGAGGAATAGCTTTTGTGTTTTCCAGACACCCATGCGCTCGTATAAACGTGCAGAAGTTGTAAGCCACTTCCGTATCACGGTAAATGATCCATGCNCATACAGGCGTTTTATAAATTCGTTGTCTTCGTAAACCGTATAACTTTCATCAAAACCTCTGAGGGAATGAAATAGATCTTTGGTTACGAANAGGGATTGATCTCCTCCTCTACAGGATAGANGATTAAATTTTGTGAAATNCCCCATCAGGTTTAGCCACCANTGATCCTTGTCAAAGCGCATTTGAAAACACCCACAATCATTGCCTTTTCTGACCGCCTCCTTGATTAAAACATCAAAATTTTCTGGGGGATAACTATCGGCATGCAGGAAATACAGCAGTTCACCTTTTGCTTTTTTTGCGCCATAATTCATTTGAACTGCCCGNCCTTTTTCAGAAAGATANTAGGTAACCCTTGGGTNTTCNATGGCAAGACGGGAAGTTTCATCTGTACTTCCACCATCGATAACAAGAATTTCCTGTATATAAGTAGAAGAAGCAGTTTCCAGGTATTTTAGCAAAGCTGGAAGCTGCTTCTCTTCATTATAGACCGGGATAATTATACTTATCACAGAACTTATTTTGCTTCGTTCAGGTTCCAGTCGTAGTTCTTGTAATCTACCTTGGCATTCGAATTTACCTTCACTTCTGAATATTGATTTATGTATTCGATCAAAGATCCATTTTCAGTAAAATCATTCTTATACCAATCAAAAATCGATGAAAGCTTCAGTTGGGAAGCGGAGATTTCATTCTTATCTGAATTGATAAATTCATTTGTAGCCTTCTCCAATTGTTTTTCAATATTCTCACTGGTATAAGCTTCATTGATAAGTTTTGGACAGCTTATAGACGCACAATTGATCGCAAAGTGTATCCTTGGCTCATCCATTTTTCGTAACAGACTATTTTCAATTGCACCAAGTGAAATTTCCTTGTCTCCAATTTTGACGAACTCTTTGGTCCATGCTCCGGAAATATCCTTAATACTCTTCGTTGGATAATTCCGAAGAATAAGATCGACTGTATATGCGTTATATAGATTTATATAATATGCCAGAAGTTGATCACGATTCCAGGTATCATCTGGCTGCATGGAAGAAAGCATCTTTAAATATTTATCAAGTGCTGGCCGGTCTTTCTGAAAACCTTTATAATCTACCATTCCGTCATCATCCACATGCTTTTTCAATAATTGATCCCAGTCAGAATGATCTACTTTCTCCTGTGCAGCTGCAGAAGTATTTGTAGAATCTGGCGTAGGCAATCCTTTACTATTAAAGCCTGCGCTCGAAATAAGGTTACAGGATTGACAAATAAATGCCCCAGAAACCAGGATCAGAAAACTTAAAAATACCTTCTTCATAGCTTTTTTTTTAACTAGCAACATCCACCACCATCGTAATGCCAGGTGGACTCGCTAATGTAAATATCATCNCTTCNAAGATCTGCCAGTGCACCTGCAGTTTTATCACAAATTGCAATTGGCTGATTCTTCAATAAAATATGCCCCTTTTTATCATCAAAATGATCTTTATCTCCATAATAGATCGCAGCTTTTCCAGTAAAGATACACGGCCCATCTTCTGGCATAGGATCTTTGATCGCGGCTACTTCAATAGATTCGATATAAATCAATTCATCTGTAGGATAATTTTTGGGATCCAGAATTCTGTAAGGCTTTCTGGCTCTGATCTCGATAGTTCCAAAGCCGGCATCGGTTAATGCTTTTACATAATCTTTGATGCTCAAGCTTCCGGATAGACAAAGCGCTCTTAAGCGTTCGTCATTTCTTAGCTCATCGTTCATTTCCTGTTCACAGGTTGGATCACTCATTACAAGTCTTCCATGTGGCTTCAGTACCCGGTACATTTCCTTCAAAGCCTGAGTAAGTTCTTCAGTTTTAAAAATATTGAAAAGACAGTTCTGTGCGGCAACATCTATAGAGTTATCTTCAACCGGCAATGCCGTAGCATCACCTTTTCTAAGATCAACAAATTCAGATTTGAACCATGGGTTCTGGGCTTCTGCCTCCACAAAATTCTTGCGGGACGCTTCCAGCATTTCATCCACCACGTCTACTCCAACCACACCCGATTTCATTCGGGAGAAATAAGCGAACTGTAAAAGTTCCATTCCGCCACCTACACCCACATAGAGCGTACGCGGATTATTAGTCAGATCCCTGGCATGCACTGTGGAACCACAACCGTAATTCATCTCCTGCATGATCTTCGGAATCTTTAATCCCGGAAGTTCCCAGATCGGGTTCGTGGTGCAGCAAAGTCCCACATCTGGTGTAAGTGCAGCCTCACGGTAAACGTCTTTCGTAATATCTAAATAACTCATTTATAATTTCTTAAGTAATTCTTTAAATAGTTTGACCATGTCAGGTTCTGCTTTGGCAGCCATTGCCAGAATTTCCTGAATATCTACCTTTTCAAGATTATCCGGATCTCCTTTATCTGTGATCACAGAGATTGCTGAAACAGGGATTCCTAAATGATTGGCAACGATCACTTCAGGCACTGTGCTCATTCCAACAGCATCTGCACCGATCGTCTTTAAATAACGGTACTCTGCTCTTGTTTCCAGCTGTGGCCCAAGTACCGATGCATACACCCCTTTGTGTAACGTGATTCCTAATTCCTGAGCTGTGCTTTCGAACTGCTCGTTCATGGACCGGTCATAGGGCTCGCTCATGTCCACAAAACGTTCTCCCAGATGTTCAACACCGTGGAACGCCAGCGGGGAACCACCCTGAAGGTTGATATGATCATCGATGAGCATCAACTCACCTTTATCATAATTCATGTTAATCGCTCCAGACGCATTTGAGACCAGCAAGCGCTTCATTCCCAAACGTTTCATGACCCTTACCGGAAAAGTAACATCAAAAAGGCTATAGCCTTCATACAAATGAAATCTTCCTTGCATGATGATCACTTTTTTTCCTGCCAGGGTTCCAAAAATTAATTTTCCCTTGTGAAACTCTACTGTGGCTGTTGGAAAATAAGGTATATGGTTATAACTCGCAGTGGCTTCAATTTCAACATCTTCCAGTAGTTTTCCCAAACCTGTACCTAATATGATCCCAACCTCGGGTTCTCCGAATCCTTTGGATTTTAAATAATCTACCGATTCGTTTATTCTATCTGTCATTATTTATCATTTTTTGAAAAGCCGGGTGACCTTTGATATCCTCCAGTATATCTATATCGTTTTTTAGTGGCAGCGCTTTATAAGTTCCATTCCGCATGTCCTGAAGACTTTGTTCGAATACACTGGAAGTACTCCAGGCTTTGTTTATGAACAAATTTGAATTTAATGAATTCATACCCAAAAGGTAATATCCACCGTCTTCAGCAGGTCCAATAACATAATCGTGAACTTCAAGTTCTTCAAAAGCATCCTCAAGATCTCTTGTCATCAAGATCGTAAAGATCACTTCCAATAATCACAATTTTCTTGTAGCCTTCGTCAAATCCAGCTTTGAAAGCAGCTTTCATTTTCTCTCCCAGATCTCCTTCTACCTGCAATCTCTTCTGAAATCCTCCATCCTCCCAGATATCATTTTCAGCAATATTCCAGGCGTAAAAAACATGTTTGTTTACGTTGAGCTTACTGGTTACATCCTTAGTATGCTTCAGCAGAAATTTATAAATCTCAAGAGCTTTTTTATCTCCTACTCCTTTTGCCAGCCTGGTTTTGACCTTTCCCAGAACAGGATTCTTTGTAAATATGATTAGCAGATTTTCTTTTGACACCTAGTAAATTTTTTCTCCGTTCTTAAGATATTTCGACCAGTGTTTTGAAAAAGTATGAACCTTTTCGGTTTCCTTGCCTTTATTGTCATAAACAGGATAGCCGGTATTTTTCCATTCAAAAATTCCTCCGTAAAGATTTTTTACATTTCCAAAACCCAGATCCTGAACCTTGCGAGCAATTTTCTCTGATCTAATCCCTACGGAACAGTATACTACGATCTGTTTATCCCTGGAAATTGAGTCCAGAACAGTCAGATTAAGATTATCATATCCTATAAATTTTGAATCCTTAAGATGACTGGTTTTATATTCGTTGCTTTCACGCGCATCCAGAATGATCACCTCGTCATTTAACTGATCCATGCGCAATTGCTCTACGGAAGTATATGGAACATCGCCTGAATTGTATTTTTTCAACAGGTCATCCAGGGCGTTTTGAGTAAACCCGGAAGTTCCAATGAAAAAAATTAAGCTGAATATAATCCCCCGTAATTTCATATTAAGCTACTGTTCCCTGGCAACTACTGCCTGCTCCAGCAGTACAACCATAGCAATGTTGTGAAATGATAATATTTCGATCATTCAAAATGTCTTCGTTGTATTCACTAATATGCTGAACTTTAGAATTTACTTTTAATTCGAGCATCTGGTTAAAATCACAATCATATAACCAGCCATCCCAACTAATGGAAATCGTATTGGTACACATCACATTTTCGACGGCTGCTGGATTATAAGCTTCTACCAGCGCATACATATAATCTTCATAATTTTCAGAAGCTATAAGATATTCTAAGAATCGGCTTATGGGTAGATTTGTAATTGCAAACAGACTGCCAAAATCGATATTAAAGTCTTCTTTCAAAGCCTTTTTAAAGTCCTGCTCCATCGCCTGTTGATCTGTTGGTAAGAATGCACCGGAAGGATTATAGACCAGATCCAGTTTTAGACCTGTGCCTTCCTGCGCATAACCTACAGCGTTCAGCATTTGCAGCGCCTTAATGGATTTATCAAAAACACCACTACCTCTTTGCTTATCGGTTTTTTCTCTTTTGTAAAATGGTAATGACGAAACCACGTGGACATTATGTTTCTTAAAGAATTCCGGTAGATCGTGGTACTTCTTGTTGGCGAGAATGATCGTTAGATTAGATCTAACAATGAAATCCTTTATCCCGGCCTTAGCTGCCTCTTCCACAAACCATCTAAAATTGGGGTTCATTTCTGGGGCACCACCAGTAAGGTCCAGCGTATGAGCTCCGGTATTCTTGATAACTTCCAGACATTGTTTCATAGTTTCTACCGTCATGATCTCCTTACGATCAGGACCAGCATCTACATGGCAATGAGAACAAACCTGATTACACATATAACCAAGATTCAGTTGTAAGATTTCNAGTTTTCTGGGTTTAAATGGCAGGTTGTGAGTTTCTGCGATCTTATCCCGGAAATAAGGGAGTTCGCCTTCTTCAAATATGCCTTCGCTTAAAAATTCTAACTGGTTCTTGGGGCTTGAAAGATCGTCCTTACGCGCCTTCAGGGATTTTGTAATCATATAGTTGTTTCTACGTATGTTTAGTTCTTCAAATCAGAAAAAACTTACATACTTAGCTTTTTGTACTTATTCATCATCTGCACACCATGTACAAGAGTAGCTCCACTTTCAATTGCGGCACCGGCATGAACTGCTTCCATCATCTCTTCCTTGGTGATACCGCGTTGCAAGCCATCTTTAGTGTATGCATCTATACAATACGGGCATTTAACAACGTGGGATACTGCAAGAGCGATCAATGACTTTTCACGGGCAGAGAGAGCTCCTTCTTCAAATACTTTACCATAGTAGTCAAAAAACTTTTTACCAAGCTCTTCGCTCCATTCAGTAATCTCTCCAAATTTTCTAAGGTCTGCAGGATCATAATAGTTTTTAGCCATTTACTATTTTCTTATATGTGTTAATACTAATAATTACGAAAAAACCGAAGCTACAGTTTTAAACTATAGCACCCCGGTTATAGAAAGAATAATAAGTAAAAATAGGGCTACTATCGCGATTACTATCCATAACTTAGAACTGGAATTCTGAGTTCTGGTTTCTGTTGATTGATTTACTTTTTGTTCACTGTCACGATCTTCCTTAGGTACAGGCGATGATCTGTCTTTATCTTTATTCATATTGATAGTTTTNCTGAAAAATAAAGCAAATTCTTAGCCTATTGAATCAGGCTTATATTTTTAACAAAGTTTTTCAATTTAACCAATTTCGCAAAATTAGTTTAGGTTTTACACTTTGCTTCTGNAACTACCTAGAACACTAACGTTTTTCGCATAACCATTATCTCTATTGACAGTTTCTCTATTCCAAATTCTTAATTTTTTCACACAAGCATTAATTTTACGAACGAAAATTTTAAGATTTTTATTTGTAAAAAGCTTATCTTATTAGGCGAAAAAATAAGTTGTATTAATATGAGAATTGATGTTCAAACGCTGCCAGTTAATGAGATTGTGCAAAATATAGCGCAATCGCTGGATGCAGATGTACAAAATCGTAGCGGCGAACTTCTAGTTGAAATCCCCTCAGACATCGGTGAAGGAATTATTCGAGGTATTAGTTTTGACTCCGGGATGGGCTATATTACCTACAATTGTAAATTTTCGCAGGATGTTGAAATTCATTTTTCTCTAAATACCGTACACCCTTTAAAATTTATTTTCTGTTCTGAAGGGAGTATTAGTCATTGCTTTCAACATAGCGATGATGAACATAGTATTGACACGTACCAGAATATCGTTGTGAGTAGCAGTGGTTATGACGGACATATATTATANTTCAAAAAAGATGTCCAAACTCATGTTTCAAGNCTGGANATCATTAGATCTGTCTTTGCACATCGTTCCAATTATGATTTTAAAGATCTTGATCCAACCCTAAAGGAGCTATTTAAAGATGCAGTTTCGAAAAAGCAATTTTTCTACCAGGGGAATTATAGTATTAAGTCGGCAGACNTAATGGACGAGATCAATACCAAGGATTTTACAGGATTTCTTCGTAACCTGTTCNTGGAAGGTAAAGCGTTTGAAATGCTTACTATACAAATAGACCAGTACCAGGATGATGAGAATGGGGANAACCTGCCAAAGATCCTAAGAAAGTCTGATATTGAAAAGGTGAACTATGTTGCCAAAAGAATTCAGGGTGATCTTAGCACAAATCTTTCCGTAGAAACCCTTGCGAAAGAGGCTGGAACTAATGTGAATAAACTTCAGGAAGGCTTTAAGTATGTCTACGATCTTACGGTAAATAAATATATGCAGCATATTAAGTTAGAAGCTGCNAAAGAAATGCTGAAACTTTCAGAAAAGAACATCTCAGAAATTGTAACCTCCATCGGACTCAACAATCGTAGTTACTTCTCTAAAATCTTCAAAGAGAANTATGGAGTGAGNCCTAAGTATTTCCTGCAAACAAAGGCAAGTATCAAAGAAGAAGAATTCGAAGAAAACTAAGATCCATCTCCTAAAAATTTTTGCGGAATCACCTCCGTATCAAAGTTCCATAAATACGGTAGTAGAAAATAGACTATCAGGCTTAGCAATACTATGCTGCCTATATTCATCCATATGCCTGTTTTCATCATATCTGGAATCCTAAGATAACCTGACCCAAAAACTACAGCATTCGGGGGAGTTGCAACTGGCAGCATAAATGCACAGGAGGCAGACAGAGTAGCTCCAACCATCAAGAAATAGGGATGTAGCTCCAGCGCTATAGCCATAGATGCTAGAATGGGTAAAAGCATGGCAGTTGTCGCCAGATTAGAAGTCACCTCGGTCAGAAAATTTACAGCAGCGATCAATACTACCACAAGTAACAATAATGGTAAATTTTCTAGATTCGTTAATTGCTCNCCTATCCAGATTGCAAGACCGCTTTGCCCAAAACCCTTTGCGAGTGCCATTCCTCCTCCAAATAATANAATAATNCCCCAGGGAACTTTAACCGCTTCTTCCCATGTCACCAGTTTTCTACCACTTTTACCTCCAGGAATTAGAAACAGAGCTACTGCCGCGATCATCGCAATAATAGTGTCGTCTATAAATGGCAAAAAGGGCTGAATGATATAACTCCTGGTTATCCAGCAAAATGCGGTAATGGCAAAAACTGCTAAAACTCTTTTCTCCTGTATACTCATACTACCTAACTGGGCCTTGAGACGTTCGATCTCAGCCTTTCCGCCTGGAAATTCACTTTGTGTAAAACTAAAAGCTTTACTGGTAAGGTACTTCCAACAGATAAATAGCAAAATGATAGAAACAGGTAAGCCCAGAATGATCCATTTGGTAAAGCTAATTTCTAACCCATATATTTCTTCCACTATCCCGGCAAAAACCAGATTGGGCGGTGTACCTATTAATGTTGCAATTCCGCCATAGAAGCACTGTAAGCAATAGCTAACATGAGCGCTTTTCCAAAAATCGTATTTTCATTTTCTTCACTTAATGGATTGTCTTTTAACTGGCTAATAATTGCAGTTCCAATGGGCAGCATCATTACAGATGTAGCAGTATTGCTGATCCACATGGAAAGAAATGCCGTTGCCACCATGAATCCCAATATGATCATTTTAATGTCTGCACCTATTAACTGAATGATACTTAGTGCGATCCTTTTATGCAAACCCCACCTTTCGATAGCCACCGCGAGGATAAACCCACCCAGGTATAAAAAGACGTATTTATGACCAAAAGCTGCGTTCGTATCTTCTATACTTACAGCTCCGGTAAGTGGAAAAAGTATAATTGGTAATAAAGCAGTGACCGCAATAGGAATAGCTTCAGAGACCCACCAGATCGCCATCCATAAAGTTATACAGAGAACATCAAACGCCGCTTCAGGCATAGAATCAGGTCTACCCAACAGCTGTAGAACAAGAGAGAGAGAGGCTATGAGCGCTATCATTTTTAGTCTGGAATTCATATATTTCAAAAAGCTGAAGATATAGATTATTTCCTTTCAGCGAAATTCAAATAAGAAAGCCATAAATCAGTATATGAAGAACCCAGATGAGCTTAGCATTAGCACAAAGATTCAGATCGCGAAAAGCAGGGAAGAGGTCTTCCAGACCATAATTGACAGGAAGGAGTTAAGTAAATTTTTTATTTCTGAAGCAAGTTCAGATCTCGAAACAGGTAAGCAAATCACCTGGAAATTTCCGGAATTTACGTTCGTTGCATTCTCAATAGAGGTATTAAAAGTCGAGTTTCCTGCAATTATAATACTGACATGGGAAGGTGCCGAAAACCATATTACAACGGTAACTTTCGAACTTATTGAAATTGAAGAAGATCAAACCCTGGTTTCTATTACAGAAGAAGGAATGCAAAATAATGCTGAAGGAATTGCCTGGCTAGGCAGAAACTCAGAAGGTTGGGCAAACTTTCTGGCCTGCCTCAAAGCCTATCATGAGTACGGCATTAATCTCAGGAAAGGTGCTTTCGAGTTTCTGAGAAATGATCGCAAGCCTTGAAATAAAAAACCCGGCAAATTGCCGGGTTTTGTTTTCTACTTGTATGAATTGATGATTACATCATTCCTGGCATACCGCCGCCCATTCCTTGTGGCATTCCACCACCTCCGGCATTATCTTCCGGAATATCAATAAGCGCACATTCGGTTGTAAGGATCATTCCAGCAACTGAAGCTGCATTTTCTAATGCTACTCTTGTTACTTTCTTAGGATCAATAATACCAGCTTTCAGCATATCTACGTAAGTATCTGTTTTGGCATCATAACCAAAGTCATTCTTTCCTTCAAGTACTTTGTTGATCACTACTGAACCTTCACCACCAGCATTCTGCACGATAGTTCTTAATGGAGATTCGATAGCTTTAGAAACGATCTGAACTCCAGTTGCTTCATCAGCATTTTCAGTTTTGATCTTGCTTAGTACAGCCTGAGCTCTAACTAATGCAACACCACCACCTGCAACGATACCTTCTTCTACAGCCGCTCTGGTTGCATGAAGTGCATCATCTACTCTGTCTTTCTTCTCTTTCATTTCAACTTCTGAAGCTGCACCCACGTAAAGTACGGCAACACCACCAGCTAATTTAGCCAAACGCTCCTGAAGCTTTTCTCTATCATAATCTGAAGTAGTAGACTCGATTTGAGATTTGATCTGGTTTACTCTGCTCTGGATATCATCATTGTTACCAGCTCCATTAACGATCGTAGTATTATCCTTATCGATCGCTACTTTTTCAGCAGTACCCAACATATCGATAGTAGCATTCTCTAAAGTAAATCCTCTTTCTTCAGAAATTACCGTACCACCAGTAAGGATAGCGATATCTTCTAACATTGCTTTTCTACGGTCACCAAATCCTGGAGCTTTCACTGCAGCGATCTTCAATGATCCACGAAGTTTGTTAACTACCAGCGTAGCAAGAGCTTCACCATCAACATCTTCAGCAATGATTAATAGAGGCTTTCCAGACTGAGCTACCGGCTCCAATACAGGAAGTAAATCTTTCATGGAAGAGATCTTCTTGTCGAAAAGAAGGATATATGGATCTTCAAGATCTGCCGTCATTTTCTCAGAATTAGTTACGAAGTAAGGAGATAAGTATCCTCTATCAAACTGCATTCCTTCNACAACATCAACATAAGTTTCTGTTCCTTTAGCTTCTTCTACAGTGATCACACCTTCTTTTCCAACTTTTCCGAATGCCTGAGCGATCAAATCACCGATAACATCGTCATTGTTAGCAGAAATAGAAGCCACCTGCTTAATTTTTTCAGAAGAATCACCTACTTCTTTCGTTTGCTTTGCAAGATCTGCTGTAAGAGATTCTACAGCTTTGTCGATACCACGTTTCAGGTCCATTGGATTAGCACCTGCAGCAACGTTCTTTAGACCTTCTTTTACAATAGCCTGAGCAAGAACGGTAGCAGTAGTTGTTCCATCACCGGCAAGATCATTGGTTTTGGAAGCAACTTCCTTCACCATCTGAGCTCCCATATTTTCTAATGGATCCTCAAGTTCAATTTCTTTTGCTACAGTTACACCATCTTTAGTTACTGTCGGTGCACCAAAAGATTTACTGATAATTACGTTACGACCTTTAGGTCCTAAAGTTACTTTTACAGCATTCGCCAATGCATCAACACCACGTTTGATCCCATTACGAGCCTGAATGTCAAATTTTATATCTTTTGCCATCTTTATAATTTTTAATCTTCTATAGTAAGACTACAGAATAATTGGTTAATTAATTTTTCGATTATAAATTCCAGCGGCTGCCGGAAAATTGAAGTGAAACTTATACTATCGCTAGTATATCATCTTCCCGCATGATCAGATAATCTGTTCCTTCCAGCTTTAGCTCTGTTCCGGCATATTTACCGTAAAGAACTGTATCACCTTCTTTAACTGTCATTTCATGATCTTTGGTACCTCCACCAACAGCTACAACTTTACCTTTTTGAGGTTTTTCTTTAGCTGTTTCAGGAATAATGATACCAGAAGCAGTCTTGTTCTCTGCAGCAACAGGCTCAATTACAACCCTGTCTGAAAGCGGCTTAATGTTTAGTCCCATTTTATTAAATTTTATTATTAGGTTAATTAATTTTTCAAATACGGGAGACATATTTCTAAAATTATGCCAGCTCTTAATCTCTGCCATAAGGCAAAAAAAAATGCCAGCTTGTCATAAGCTGGCATTTTCAAATGTTGTTGAGTATCTTATCTACTGCTNACTGTCAGTTTGTGTCGCTGGTTGAGCTGCAGGCATTTCAGTATTTACAGGTTCGTCACTTTCGAAAACCCTAGTTCCGGCTTCTGTTGGCGTATCCATGATAGCTACGTTAGAAAGCAGGATCAAAACAAGCAATAAAGTTGCAAGTGTCCAGGTAGATTTATCTAAAAAGTCTGTCGTCTTTTTAACTCCTCCCATTTGCTGACCACCGCCACCAAATGATGAAGAAAGTCCACCACCCTTAGGGTTTTGAACCATGATCACAACTACCAGCAAAAATGCTACGATAATTATTAAAGCTAAAAATATAGTGAATGTGCTCATTCTTAATCGTTATTAGTGTCTTGTAATTTTTCTATTGCCCGAATTTGGTCTGCAAAGAAACCACTTTTTTCGGGATTTTTCAAAATTAATATTTTATATGCCTGAATGGCTTTTTTATAGTTTTTCTGCTCGAGGTAAACACGCGCTAAAGTCTCTGTCATTAGTGACTCCTGGCTGGTCATTGAATCTTCAGCAAGATTATTTTTAGAAACAGATTTAACGGGTTTGATCTTAGGATTTTTAGCAATAAACTCTTCAATGAGATCAAATTTTCTCTGGCGATCTCCGTTTTCTGCGTCTTCAGGTTCGTTCTCTCTTTCTACGGGTTCTGCCGTGGTTAATTTTAACCATTCTGAGAATGAATGAGATTCCTTTTGATCAAATTCCAAAGGCTTCCCTATTTCCAGGTTATCTTCTTCGGAAGCTCCACTGGTATTCGCAGACCCTGAAGAATTATCTTTCAACTGCGCCCGTTCGAACAATGCAGGATCCATTACACGTTCAGATTCAGACTGCTTCATTTTGATCGCATCATCCAGATCTATACTTCGCCTTCCATGAACTTCTTCATGTTCGTAGACCGTCATTTCCTTCAGTCGGTCTTCCTGCTGCCTGATTTGTCTGGCGATCGTGTTTTGATTAAATTCTTCAGAAGTAATAAAATCAAAAAGAATATCACGGTCTGTGGTATATGCGGCGGTTTTTTTTAATGCTGAATTGTAACTGAATTCCTGATGTTCTTTCAGCCCCTTCAGTCTTATAGCGCGAGCCGCCTGAAAACAGGGTGCTTTCTCCAGCAAAATTTCCAGTTCCCGCGTTTGTTCTTTAGTGATTTCCGCAGGAGAGTTCAGTAAGTCAATGAGTGCTTTTTTTTCCATTACCAGTCGGTAAGCGCTGCGTTAAAAATATCCTGCGTAATTCTCGTATAGATCTCATCCAGCGCGGTCTCCAGGTTTGCCCCTATCAATTGTTGCTGTGCCGGATAATCATAATAGAAAGAAAAACGCTTTTCAAAATCCTTTTCTGGTTCCAGTGTATTGTAATAACGAACGTTTACTGCAATGGTCAGTCTACTTTGAGCAGCGGTATCCTCAGCAGTAGCAGACATTGGCGACACGTAGAACTGCGTAATTTCACCTTCAAAGATCAAATCTCCATTGGTATTAGTAAGACTTAAACTTGTTTGATTTTGAATAAGGTCCTGCAAAGAGATTGTGAATGAACGGTCTATTCCCGGTTCCACAAGATCTGCATTATTCTGGAAGAAATTTACCTGAAATGTTTCTGCATCTCCTGTGTCTGCACCTGTAAAGGAATAGGACATACAGGAAGATAAGCTCAAACTCACCAGTAATACCGTGATAATGCTAAGAAATCTTGTCATTAATTATAGATTGTATTGTTTGATCTTTCGATATAAAGTTCGTTCACTTATTCCTAATTCTTCCGCCGCCGCCTTGCGCTTTCCACTGTGTCTTTCCAGCGACTTTTTGATAAGCTCCAACTCTTTATCCTGAAGAGAAAGTGTTTCTTCCTCTTCGATCTCTTCAGCAAAATAATACTTATCCTTTTCTTCCTGACTTGGTGATGAAGAATTTTGTTGCGGAATTTGAAGTACGTTCAACTCATCTTCATCAATATCTGCTTCATCAATATCATCACCGCTATTTCCGTAGATCTTTTCAATAAGACCTTCATTCTCATCCTGAACCTGTTGACTATCTCCTTCCTGCATTAACTTCAGTGTTAATTTCTTCAAATCGTTCAGGTCACTTTTCATATCGAATAAGACCTTATAAAGGATCTCTCTCTCATTGCTGAAATCTCCTTCTTTCTTTTTATCTGAAATTACTGCTGGTAAATTGCTGCCAATATCCGGAAGATATTGTCTTAATTCATCGCCGCTAATATTTCTCTTCTGTTCCAGAACGGAAACCTGCTCTGCAATATTTCGTAACTGCCGAATATTTCCTCCCCAACGATATTTTAACAACAAAGCAACTGCTTCATCATCAAGCTTTATCGTAGGCATCTTATATTTTAATCCGAAATCTGACGCAAACTTCCTGAAAAGCAGATGAATATCACCTTTTCTTTCCCTTAATGGCGGCAATGCAATTTCCACCGTGCTCAAACGGTAATAAAGATCTTCCCGGAATTTATCCTTTTTGATGTTTTCGAACATATTAATATTCGTAGCAGCTACGATACGAACATCGGTTTTCTGAACTTTTGAAGAACCTACTTTTATAAATTCACCATTCTCCAGCACACGAAGCAGTCTTACCTGCGTTGGCAACGGTAACTCCCCTACCTCATCAAGAAATATGGTCCCACCATCGGCTACCTCGAAATAACCACTCCTGGTTTGAGTAGCACCGGTAAAAGCACCTTTTTCGTGTCCGAACAGTTCACTATCGATAGTTCCTTCAGGAATTGCTCCACAGTTCACTGCGATGTACTTCCCATGTTTACGATGAGAAAGCGCGTGTATGATCTTCGGAATACTTTCCTTACCAACTCCACTTTCTCCGGTAACAAGTACTGAAATATCTGTGGGCGCAACCTGAATTGCCTTTTCTACTGCACGATTAAGCTTTGGATCATCTCCAATAATTCCAAATCGCTGTTTAATTGCCTGAACTGATTCCATTTAAAACTTCAGTATTATTAGACATTCTTNAGTACAAGTGAGAAGAACGTCATTATTCTTGTTAATTATTATCACTATATCCTACTGGTTCTCCTATGAGAGTAGCACTGGTGCAGTCATTTATTTTTACGTTTACAAAATCACCTATCTTATAATTTTCCTTATCAAAAACTACAACGGTATTTTGTGAATTTCTACCACTCCAGTGTTTATCAGATTTTTTTGATTCTCTTTCGATCAGGACTTCAGTGATTTCACCTAAGAAACGTTTTGTTCGTTGTTTACTATGCTTCTGCTGAAGATCTACGATTTCCTGTAGGCGTCTTTTCTTCACCTCATGAGGCACATCATCTACCAGCTTTCTCTCAGCCATAGTTCCGGGTCTTTCAGAATAGGCATACATATAACCGAAATCGTAAACAACTTTCTCCATTAAGGACAAGGTATCCTGGTGATCCTCTTCAGTTTCTGTTGGAAAGCCGGTGATCATATCCTGAGAAATCCCGCAGTTAGGAATCATCTCCCTGATATTTCTAATAAGCTCAAAATATTCTTCGCGGGTATGCAACCTGTTCATCGCTTTTAAAATTCGGTTACTTCCAGATTGAACCGGTAAATGTATATAGTTACAAATATTAGGATATTTAGCCACCATTTTGATTACATCAAGTGTCATGTCCTGTGGATTGGAAGTTGAGAATCTTATTCTCATTTTAGGATGTGCTTCTGCAACAAGTTTCAGAAGCTGAGAGAAATCTGTCGCCGTCGCCTTCTGAATTTCAGTAGCATTTTTAAAGTCTTTTTTTAGTCCGCCACCGTACCATAGATAACTATCTACATTCTGACCTAATAAGGTGATCTCTTTAAAACCTTTATTTGCCAGATCGTCCACCTCTTCTAAAATACTTTGAGGATCACGACTGCGTTCACGACCGCGGGTAAACGGAACCACGCAAAAAGTACACATATTATCACAACCTCGGGTAATGGATACAAATGCTGAAACGCCATTACTTTGCAGGCGTACGGGAGAAATATCTCCGTAAGTCTCCTCCTTGCTTAGAAGTACGTTCATGGCACTTCTTCCTTCTTCTATTTCATTCACAAGGTTTGGAAGATCTTTATAAGCATCTGGCCCCACGACCATATCCACGATCTTCTCTTCTTCCAGGAATTTACTTTTAAGACGCTCTGCCATACAACCGAGCACTCCCACTTTCATTCCCGGGTTTATTCTTTTAACAGCATTATATTTTTCAAGTCTTTTTCTAACAGTTTGCTCCGCTTTATCACGAATCGAGCAGGTATTTACCAGAACAAGATCTGCCTCTTCTAACTTTTGAGTAGTATTAAAACCCTCTTTACTAAGAATGGAAGCAACTATTTCTGAATCACTGAAGTTCATTGCGCATCCAAANCTTTCAATAAAAAGTTTCCGGGTATTTTCNGCTTTAGGCTCCATGACTAAAGAGTTCCCCTGCTTTTTTTCGTCTATTGTCTTCTCCATAAATCTATACTAACCTCCGGGTTTTTAGAATCGCAAAGATAGAACTAAACAGGGTTCTGACAAAGTGACAGAAAAAATTTTCTTAAATCTTACGCAACCTTTTCGAAAGTATAGCATCTAACAGATACCTAACCACAATTACACATGAAAAATTTAATTTTTGTGTTACTACTATCACCACTTTTCCTCTTCACCTCTTGTGAGGAGGATAGTGATGATGAGTTCACTACAGTTGCAGTACCCGTAACTCAGTCCATCGCTGATTTTCGTGCTTCCGTAGAAATTCAGGCTCCCCGGGAAATCAAGGAATCGGGAAAGATCTACGCCTGGCAGAATTATATATTCATCAATGACAAAAACGAAGGNGTTCACATCATTAACAATACCGACCCATTCAATCCCGTAAAAGTTCAGTTTTTAAAGATCCCACGAAATACAGATGTGGCCATTAGAAATAATATGCTATACGCAAATAATGGGATGGACCTGGTCGTTTTCGATCTTAGTGACATGAATGTTATCAAGGAGGCTGGCAGAGTCAAAGATATTTTTCCTAATTACTATCGCAATCCACCAGGACAGGTAAGTTTCGTCGACTTTGAAAATTTTGATCATACTACTGAAGTTATTATAGGCTATATAACTGAATCCAGGAAAATAGANTATGCTAGAGGCGATCTGGTCAACGAGCCATTCTTTTCTGAAGCAGATGGTGGTGGATCTGGTACTGGCGGAAGTATGGCCAGGTTCACAATCAATGANGAATTATTATATATAGCTGAAGAAAGCGAACTCTCTGTAGTGGATATTAGTAATCCCTCTAATCCAGTTGAGCTAAGCAGCGAATATGCAGGATGGAACATAGAAACAATTTTCCATTATCAGGATCATCTATATCTGGGTAGTGCTACTGGAATGTATATCTATGACCTGGAGAATCCNCAGTCTCCCCAGCAGGTTTCTTTCCTTCAACATGTATTGGGCTGTGATCCTGTGGTTGTAAAAGATAACTACGCATACGTGACCATTCGTGGCGGGAACAATTGCGGACAAAATTTTAATCAACTGGATGTTGTGGATGTTTCAGACAAGAACAATCCAAGAATTGTAAATTCCTACGAAATGAATAATCCCTTTGGCTTAGGCGTAAAGGATGACTGGCTTTTTGTTTGCGATGGTGATGAAGGGCTGAAAATATTTGATACTAAAAACACCCCCGATCTTAGTCTTGTAGATCAATTTACGAACATTAACACCTATGATGTCATTCCTCTTGATGACAAGCTGCTAATGATCGGGGATAATACACTATCCCANTATTCCTANAAGGGTAACGAGGTTAATTTAATTAGTACATTCTCTTTGAATTGATGACCCTTTTTTTGTTTGGTTTTTTGAAAAATCCCCGCTGCCCCGGGGATTTTTTGTTTCCTGTATTTTAATATTTCTTCTTGCTAATTCTATTACCAGTAATTTGACGCTGAGCTTTACTTTTGAATCTGCTTACATGATCACTTCTTAGCTTCTCATGTTTTGTCTTTCTACCCTGAACCCTCGCTCTCCATTTTCTCCAGTTTCTTGGATGCATTTGCTCACGCATGAACCTGATAACTTCCTCTTCTTTTAAACCGAATTGAAATTCGATAGCTTCGAAGGTAGTTCTGTCCTCCCAGGCCATGGCGATTATTCGATCTATCTGCCTCTCATCTAATTCATATTCTTCTGCGATCATAATTATGTTTATTGTTTACGCTTCAAAGTTAAACAATTTATATGCAGGAAATAAAAAACCCTCTACATTTCTGAAGAGGGTTCTTATATAATTTTGAATCTAACTATGCCTGAAATGGCTCGATAGAAACATAAGATTTATCATCTTTCTTCTTAGTGAATTTCACTAGTCCGTCAACTTTAGCATGTAAAGTATGATCTTTTCCAGCGTATACGTTATCACCTGGACGGTGAGCAGTACCTCTTTGTCTTACGATAATATTTCCCGCAACAGCAGCTTGTCCACCAAAGATCTTCACGCCTAAACGTTTCGATTCTGATTCTCTACCGTTCTTGGAACTACCAACTCCTTTTTTATGTGCCATCTTATTTCGTTTTTAGTAGTTTAAACTAGCTTAATGCAGCAATTAATTCTGCTTTTTTCATTGAAGAATATCCTTCAACGCCTTTTTCTTTAGCCATTTCTCTCAGTTCTGCAACTGTATTCTGACTTAGATCGTTTGAAGATTCTTCTTTTTTAGTTTCCTTCTTAGGCTCTTCTTTCTTAGCTGAAGTGGATTTTGATCCACCTTTAAGATCGATACCTTCGATAAGAATTTCAGTAAGTGCCTGTCTGTGACCATTTTTGGTTCTGTAACCCTTACGTCTTTTCTTCTTGAAAACGATTACTTTGTCTCCTTTAAGGTGACGGTTGATCTTTGCTCCAACCAAAGCTCCTTCTATAGCCGGGGCGCCAACAGTAATGCTATCTCCATCTGCAGTAAGAAGTACCTTATCNAAAGAGATACTGTCTCCTTCTTTACCTGCTAGGCGATTCACATAAACTCTCTGGTCTTTTGCAACTTTAAATTGCTGCCCTGCTATCTCTACAATTGCGTACATAGCGTATAATTAGTTATATAAATACTTAATAAAATCACTTCCGTTTTCACGCAAGCGGGTGCAAATATAATTCTAATTAATTAATTGACAAAGGTTTTTGTCTATTTCAGAATTGATTATAGCGTGTGCTTCTTCGCTTCCTTCGTATTCCATGAATCTTTGAACAATTGCATGTACGCCAAGGTTAGAACTANACTCGTAGCAAATCCCATTACAGCTACAACAAATANTACCACACCAATACTGGTGTTNTAATCTGTAATCCAAACCGTAATTAGATCATCTAAAAAACCGGGATTAATTTCCGTAGAATAAACTCCGAAGAAGATCGTGAATATAATAGTTGCATTAAAGCCCGTTAGCAAACTGGCCATAAAGCCTTTTTGATATTTAAATTTATTTCCTTTATGAAGTCTATAATGCTTAACAGCCTCAAACATCCCGTAAGCCATGATCACCCCATTGAATAAGCTATAAATTGGCTGATTGTGAGCATCGAATAATGAAAGAATTAGAAAATAAGCAATAAGACCGGCGGCAACAGCGACACCGTATTTAATAGGAATACTGAATTTACCCATAGCAAAGTTGGTTTTAGACGTAAATTTCCTAAAATTACAGCGTTTATTGCCTTAATAGCTTGTTAATTTTAACACATTTCACACAATCTCGATAATAAGCTGATTTTAATGTAACATTTNNAGAGCTNTACAAACTAATAATGGCAATTGAAAAAACCTTAAAAAATGATTAACAAACTAGGACTGTTATTCTGCTTTTTCNTGATNGGAATCGTAGGATTTGCTCAGGAAGTAGAATTCACTGAGTATGATTTAGACAATGGGCTGCANGTGATCCTGCANAAGGATAACTCTGCTCCTGTTGTGACCACATCTGTTATGTACCATGTGGGTGGAAAAGACCGTGAAGACGGAAGAACCGGGATGGCTCACTTTTTTGAGCACCTGTTATTTGAAGGAACCGAAAACATTCCAAACGGAAAGTGGTTCGAAATCGTTAGTTCGAATGGTGGTAGCAATAATGCTAATACCAGCCAGGACAGAACCTATTACTACGAAGTATTCCCTTCAAACAACCTTGAATTNGGATTATGGATGGAATCTGAAAGAATGCTACACCCAATTATAGGTCAGAAAGGGGTGGATACTCAGAATGAAGTGGTNAAAGAGGAAAGAAGACTACGTATGGATAATTCTCCTTATGGTAACTTATTACCAGCTATGCAGGAGAATATGTTCGAAAATCATCCTTACAAGGATCCGAACATTGGCTATATGGAAGATCTTGATGCGGCTACCTTAGATGANTTCAAAGCTTACTTCGATAAATACTACGTACCTAACAATGCCGTATTGGTAGTTGCTGGTGATATTAAGATCGATGAGACCAAGAAAATGATCCAGGATTANTTTGGTCCAATTCCTTCAGGAGANGANGTAACCAGANATTTCCCGAAAGAAGAACCNATTACAGAGCAGATCAATGCNAAGTCTTATGACTCAAACATCCAGATCCCGGCTTCAGTAATTGGATACAGAACTCCGGCTTTTACTGAAAAGGATTCNTATGTACTAAANATGATCTCTGACTANCTTAGTGATGGTAACAGCTCGAAACTTTACAAGAAACTAGTAGATGAGCAGAAGCAGGCACTTCAGGTTGGAGCCTTCAACCTGGAGCAGGAAGATTACGGGATGTACCTTATCTTCAGTATTCCGCAGGGAGAAACAGAACTTGAGACTTTAAACACAGAGATTGAGGAAGAGATCGCTAAATTGAGAAGTGAGCTTATTACTGAAAAAGATTTTCAGAAGCTACAGAACAAAGCAGAGAACAACTTTGTAAACTCAAATTCCAGTATTGCAGGTATTGCAAACTCTCTTGCAAGAAACTACCTTCTTTATGGAGATACTGATCTTATCAACGATCAAATCGATATTTACAGAAATATCACCCGAGAAGACATCAAAAGAGTTGCTTCAGAATACTTAAAGCCTAACCAAAGAGTAGTGCTTGAGTATTTACCAGCCAGCGAACAGCCGGAATAATAATTAAAAAATTGAAAACAATGAGAAAAAATATACTAACTCTAGCAGCGTTTGCAACGCTAACAGTTGGAGTTTCAGCTCAGATCGACCGCAGTCAGATGCCCGAACCGGGTCCTGCCCCAAAAGTAAATGTGGACGAACCTGAAACCTTCAAGCTTGATAATGGAATGCAGGTAATGATCGTGGAAAATAATAAATTACCACGAGTTGCCATGTCTCTTAGATTTGACAATGCTCCTCATGCTGAAGGTGCCAAAGCGGGTGTTTCCGGAATTACCGGTGACCTGATTGGAACCGGAACCAAGAACATGTCTAAAGATGAATTCAATGAGAAAGTTGATTTCCTTGGTGCACGTCTAAATTTTTACGCTGGTGGAGCTAATGCAAATACACTATCCAAATACTTTCCTGATGTGCTTGCTTTAATGGCAGACGGAATGATCAACGCAGAATTTACCCAGGAAGAGTTCGACAAGTCTAAAGCAAGAACTATCGACGGACTTAAAAGCNGCGAAAAGGATGTTTCTTACAACGCACGTAGAGTTCGCTCTGCCTTAGCTTATGGTAAAGATCACCCTTACGGTGAATTCTCTACGGAAGAAACTGTAAATGCNGTAACCCTGGAGGATGTGAAATCTTACTACAAAACATGGTTCTCTCCAAAAAATGCCTACCTGGTAGTTGTTGGAGACGTAGATGAAGATGAAGTAAAAGATCTTGTAAAAAAGAACTTTTCTTCATGGACAGGCAAAGCGACTCCGGAAGCTAAAATGCCTGCAGTTTCTAATGTAGAGCAAACAGAGATCAACTTTATTGATATGCCAAACGCTGTACAGTCTGAAATCGCTCTTGTAAATACCATCAATCTTAAGAAAAAGGATGATGATTACTTCCCGGTTCTTGTAGCTAACAAGATTCTTGGTGGAGGTGGTGAAGCAAGATTATTCCTTAACCTTCGTGAAGACAAAGGTTATACTTATGGCGCTTACTCAAGCACCGGGAATGATAAATATGCTTCAACTTTCGTAGCCAGTGCCAGTGTAAGAAATGAGGTTACAGATAGCTCTGTAGTAGCATTCCTGGACGAGGTTTACAAAATGAGAAACGAAATGGTGACAGATCAGGAACTGGCGAATGCCAAGGCTAAGATCACTGGAGATTTCGTTCTTTCATTAGAGCAACCTTCAACAATCGCGAATTTCGCCATGGAAATAGAAACCGAAGATCTAAATGATGATTTCTACGAAGAGTATCTAGAGAGAATCGACAAGGTTACTAAAGAAGACGTTCAACGTGTTGCAAAGAAGTATTTCCTTGCAGATAATTCAAGAATCGTGATCGCAGGTAAAGGTGCAGATGTATTGGAGAATCTTGAGAAGATGACCTATAATGGCAAAACTTACCCGATCAATTACTATAACAGATTTGGTGAGAAGACTGAAAAGCCAGAGCAAAAGCAAGTCGATGCTGATATGAGCGTTGAGAAGGTATATAACAAGTATATTGACGCTATTGGTGGTCGTGAGGCAGTTGAAGGTATCGAAACTGTAAAAATGATCGCCAGTGCAAATGTTCAGGGTAGAGAACTTGGACTTGACATGACTAGAACTGCTGCTGGAAAATTAAGCCAGGAAGTTACTATGGGTGGTCAGGTTGTAAGCAAGCAGGTATTCAATGGTGAGAAAGGTTTCGTAATGCAGATGGGACAGAAAATGCCATACAACGAAGACCAGATCAAAGCTGCCAAGACAGATGCAAATGCGTTTCCTGAGCTTACTGTTGGTGATGCGAAGATCGAAGGGATCGAGCAGGTAGACGGTAAAGATGCTTACGTAGTAAGTGCAGATGAAACTACAAAAAATTACTATGCTGTGGACAGCGGACTAAAAGTACAGTCGGTTAAAACAGTTAGCCAGGGAGGTCAGACAATGAGCATTCCGACTGGGTATAGTGATTATCAGGAAGTAAAAGGAGTAAAATTCCCTTTCACTATCTCACAAAGTATGGGACCGCAATCTTTTGAATTTAAAGTTTCAGAGATTATGGTAAACGAAGGAGTAGAAGATGCAGATTTCTCTGTAGAATAATTATTTCTTCTGAAGAATTTGAAAGCCCCGTTTCCGGGGCTTTTTTTATTTGGTGCTATTTCTTCTTCTAATAATATTTCTAGATCGATTCACAATGAATACACCAAATAGTATTACCATTGCTGAAACTAACTGCCACAAACTAAAGACCTCTCCATCCAACATTCCCCAACCAAGAGCCACTACCGGAATGGTATAAGTAACTGAGGTAGTAAATACAGGATCTGAGATCTGTATCAATTTATTGAAAATGATCAT
>FUFK010041586.1_pt1 | contig 26527 bp, 37 predicted proteins | sample 1021851 | NCBI WGS metagenome assembly FUFK01 (sample SAMEA51879418, study PRJEB19060) | metagenome
AACACAAACAAAAGCAGCAAAAAAACCAGGATTTAAAACTGGTGTCGCAGCTGGTGCTATAGGCACTGTTGGCATACAAAAAATGCAAGACAAAAGTGCAAAAGCAAAAGATAAAAGAAAACAAACACAAACAATGGCTGCAAAGGCTGTTGAAAAACAAAAGCAAAGACAAAAAGAGTATAGACAAAAGAAGGGCGGAAAGGGTAATAGATAGTGAAATGGAGGTTCGTAGAACCTCAAGATTATGAGTGGGCAATTGCTGCTAGCAAGGAACACCACAAAGAGTCTGACTGGAGTGAGGTAGAGTACAACGATGTCAAAGCAAAACGATACTTTGATGTTGCAATAACAGATCCAAATTATTTTGCGATCCTAATTGAAAAAGGTNACAAAAGAATTGGATTTATGGCTGGTAGAATAATGGAATATTCTTACAGCTACGAAACATTTGCGAAGGAGCTAGAGTTATATGTAGATCCTAAGCATAGAAACGGGATGGCAGGAATATTTATGATGAAAAAATTTATGGATTGGGCAAAGATGAGAGGAGTAAGAGAAGTAATCTTTGAGCCACGCCTTTCCGATGTAGCAATAAAAAAATTTGATGCGATGGCAAAACGACTAGGTATGGAACATTTTGCGAACGCATATAGGAGAAGATTTGTATGAGTTTTGGTTCAGGTGATAGCCCACAAAATACGCAGTTTCAAACAACGTATCAACGTGATGCACCACAGATAGAAGCAGCCAAGCTAGGCTTGATGGAGGCCGCTAAACAATACACAATGTTTGGCATGAGCCCATTTGAAGCCGTTGATCCACAGGCAAAACCTGGTGAAGAAGGCTATGGTGAGTACAAATACACNGGAACTGACGGCAGATATGATGAGGGTACTTTATTCTCTGATCTCACACGTGAACAAAGAATGCGTGAGGGTCAAGTTGATATACCTACACAAGGTGTTGCAGCGTTTGATCCTATGCAAGACAGAGCTTTTTCATTAGCTGATCAAGGTATAGGTGGNTTTCAACCTTTNATAGATCAATCATTAGCATTAACGGGTTTAGCTACACAAGAGTACGATCCTATGTCTTATCAAGATTTTATGAATCCTTTTGAAGACGAGGTTGCTGCAGGTGTAAGAAGACAGTTTGAACAAGCAAGAAACAAAGCAGCAGCTGGTGCAGGGTCTGCATTTGGAACTGAAAGAGAAGGAATACAAAGAGCAGAATTAGATGCACAAGAAGCATTAGCTCTTGGACAATTAAGAGCACAAAATTATGGACAAGCGCAACAGATGGCGCAACAAAGATTTGACAATCAAATGGGGAGATACGGAGCAGCAGCTCAACAGGTGGCTGGTCTTGGTGGTCAACAACAATCGCAAGCCTTAACGGACATTGGTTCGTTAATGTCTGCTGGATCTGTACAACAGCAACGTCAACAGCAATTGCTAGATGCAGANTATCAGCAAGGGTTGCAACAGATTTATGAACCATATCAAAGACTAGGATTTACTTCTGANATNTATCAAGGTAACATACCATCTGGAGCCATGGCTATATCAATGGGTACTGCACCAGGTAGTAATCCATTGGCACAGACTGTTGGTGCTGGTATATCAGGCCTCGCAGCATATCAGGGCTATCAAAATTTAAAAGGGTAATAAATGAACCCTTTTCTTAGACCTTTATTTAAGCCAATACTTAACAGAGCATCTAGAGCTGCGTACTACGCACAAGAACAAGCTAGCAAAGCATATGAAGGTGCAAAACCATACGCACAAAATTACATGGATGCAGCAGCTGGTAATCAAGGTAGATTCAAACAAGGTGTTGCACTAGGCTCTCCTTTCTTGGCCTACGGTGCACTACCAGAAAGAACAACCACACCTGACAGTGAACCAGATACAAAGACAGAAGACATACAAGTGCCTCTACCAAAAGAGGACGAATTATTTATTAGTGAAGATCAAGATAAAGTATCCGATGACATAGAGATACAAGAAGAAATGAACGCAACTGGCGATCAAGCAGATAACGGTGAAGCAAATACAAAAGCAGTTGTAGACAATACAAACGCATATGCAGGATTGATAGACAACGATAGTCTTACAAGAATAGAAGGATACAAAGATGTCATCAGACAAATGATGGGTGATGGTGATGAAGCACAAAGAATGCAATCAACTGCACTATTGATGCAACTAGGATCAGCACTGATGTCTGGTAAGTCAATGGACCCAGGTCTAAAAGGTTTTATGGATATTGTAGGTCAAGCAGGAATGCAAGTTGCACCCACATTATTTCAAATGGGTGTAGAAAAAGGCAAAGAAGAAAGAGAGATAGGGGCAGCAGCTCTTAACTTATACATGTCAGAGCTAGATAAAATGCAAGACAGAAGTGGACCTTTTACTGTTGTATATGAAAACATATACAAAACAAATGCCAACGGTGAATTGATGTACGGACCAAATGGTGATCCTATAAAAACAGGATCAAGAAGAGTGCAAACATATTATCGTAAGAGCCCAGAAATACAAAATTTCATGAACATAAACAGTGAGCTTGGTTATGACAGATTTACATTTGTAGATACGTCAGCATCAAAAGAAGGTATGAACGTTGCTGGTTATGGTGGTGGATCTGCTACTTTTCAAACAGATGCAGCAAAAGCTGATCAATTGAAATATGGTAAGTATCTAAAACGTACACTTGATACCATGGCTGATTACATCATGCCTATACTAATAGATCAAAAAGATGTGGTTGCAGGTGCGATAGGAGAGATTGGTAGATTTGTAGGTCCTAAAGTATCTTTACTTAACCAACTAATGAGCACAGCTGTAAGCAGCAGTGGTGATTTAAAACAATTTGAACAAGGTGTATTAGATTTTGCAGAAGCAAATACAGTACCAGAAAAAGCCACAACTTACATTGATGTAGGTGGTGGTCAAAGAATAGGTGTTTTTGTCGACGTAGGAAACAAGTATGGTCAAAACGAGGGTGCTAGATATTCTGAAGATGGTAAGACGATGCTAGATCCTGGCACACCAGCACAGCTTGTAACTTGGGATGACATGCGATTAATCATAGAAAACCCTAATCGTTCTGCATTAATGACATTTGAAACAACGCTTGGTCTTGCATTAGCAAGAGACAGACAGCCAACAGGTCGTATGTTAGCAGACGTTTTACGTAGATCATTTTCAGAAACAAGGATGACAGGCTTTGGGGGCACAGAGGCCACTGATCCAAATCAAGTTATTGAAAACTATGTGTTCATATTCAACCAGCTACACAAAAATATGCAAGGCGCATTTGAGGGTGCAGGTCTTACAAGTGATTATGATAAATCACAACAGTTTGGTTTGACGTACGCACCTGATGATTTCAAAATAAAAGGTTTAGATAAATTTTCTAACTCTTACTATTCACTAAGACACAATGATAAATCAAACTTCTTTAAACATGATATATTTGGTGCGGAGTTATATGGTGCATACGCACAATCTATAAAAGGTGGATTAAACGCTGATCACGAAGAAAACAAACAAAGCAGTGAGCAGATTAAAAACAGTTATTTGGAGCAATTTGAGTAATGGCAACTAAAGATTCAGTACAAGCTTTTAACGAAACAGTAAGACCTTTCTTTGAACACAAGAATGCATACACTGCAGAGAAAGGATTTACAGGCGAAAGAACAGCAGAAGGTTTACCACAAACAGAACAGCGTCAAAAAATTATAGAAGGCAGAGAAGCAATTAAAAAAGTTACTGATGTGCCCATGGCAGTTCTTGGTTCTGCTTGGAACATACCATTTGGTAACACAGGGTGGAGATACGGAAAAGATAACTGGATTCTACAATCTAAGTCAGACAAAGAACTTAGAAAAATGGAATTACAAAATGCAAAAAATTACCGTGAAAGAAGAGACCGTGTAAGAGATGACATATTAGAAATATCTTATGCAGCAAGAGATAAATATTTAAAAACAGGTGATAGTAAGTTTTTAGATCTTGCAGTGCAAGCAACAAATGATTTGTTATCTAACGAAGGTNTAACACCAGAAAATGATTACGTTGTATTGACACCTGAAGTACAAGACATGCGTGATGGTATAGGATTATTTACAAACAATCCTAATCCTTATCCTGCAGTAGAAGCTAGTATGTATATTGGTGGTGGTATAGCAGGATCTGTAAAGGGTGAAAAACTTGTAAGAGATAAATTTTTAAAAGGTGCAGCAAAATCTTTTGCTAAATCAAAAGGCAACTGGTTTGCAAGATCTGTAGGTGCAGTTCTTGGAGGTGCCACAGCTGTGGGTGTAGCAGATTATGGTTACGAAGGTATGTTAGACATCATGGACAGAGCTGGTAAAGCGAAAGGTTACATGCGTGACCCTAATCAACAAGCAAGTCTTGTAGATGCAGCCTTAGCATCAATCGTGCCTGATGCATTGACNTTTGGATCAGAGGGTATCAACAGACCAGNACAAATGGATAGATTAAAAAATGCAACTAGTGCAGCGATATGGGATGCAGCACTTACATCAGGTTTCTTTGCATTAAGACCAGCATATTACGGTTTAAGAAAAACTGTTGGTGCATATCCTTTTGGTATGTTTAGACAAAAGCCAAGTAAAGCACCTGGTATTGTNACTGGTCAAGAAATANTAGAAGGTGAACAAAGAATATTAGAAAGATGGATGCCATCNCAAACAGAGCTTGATACGCTAGCTACAAGAGGATTGAAACAACCAAAAGAACAACTGTCATACAACATGCCACTTGGTCTCGGTAACTTCTTGTTCCGTTTATCTAACTCAAAAGCATTTAACTGGCTTGGTCCTCGTGATCCAATAAAGCCTGGAACTAACGAATGGTTTCCTGAAGCAACAGAGATAGGTGGCACAATGGTTGCACGTACAAGTGTAGGTGGACCTTTGGGTGGTAAGGTAGCATCAATGCTATCACCTGCACCTATATTTGGTATCAGTATAAAAAACAACATGGCAAAACAAAGTGACTTTTACATTGATGGTGTAATGAGAAAAATGATTGGTGCGTTTGCACCGTATGCACACCTGGATGAAATGATAGATGATTTTTCTTTCTTAGCATCAAAAGGTTATCGTGGCTTTGTTGCACATGCAAAAAAACTAGAAGATGATTTTGTAAAATCAGCAGAAGGTATGGGTAAAGGTTTTTCTGATGAAAACTTAGTGAACGTTGCAAAACAAACACTACGTGAGTATCAACAAAAATTACAATTAGATCCGCAAGGAAATATAATACCGTCACAAGTAAGACAAAAATTAATTACGTTTTTAGAAAATCAAATATTAAAACCTGTTGGTGAGGGTAGACAATTTAGCTTACGTGATGTGTATCAAATGAAAGGTTTACGTGAACAACTAGATGATTTGTTAAAACCATTGAAAGATAAAACACTAGCAGAAACATCTTACGCAGATGACATATCAAGATTGATGAAAGCATGGGAGAACGATGTAGCATCAATAGAAAGAATGGGTTATCCAGATGTAGCAAAAGCTTTTGATGCATATGATAAATTTGTGTCATCAGGTTTATTATTGTACGGAACTAATGTTGGTAAAGCAGCAGCTGGTGGCGAAGTAATGAAAAGAGGATTTGGTGTTGTATTAAACGAAAGCACAACACGTGGTTCACACAGTCTTTGGGATGTGGTCATTAAGTCAGCCAGAGCTGGTAATCCTAATAGTAAAGCAGAGATACAAGCATTAAAAAGAATTGTAGGAGATCGTGGTTATGTCAATGGTCTAGGATTATACATTAGAGATTCTTTTGACAAAGCAATTAAAGATAAAGAAGGCGTACAGTTTTTTGATGCAGCATCTTTTAGAGATGCNCTTGGTATTGGCACAACAGGAGCCTTGAACAGATTAATGAAAGAAGCATTGCCTGGACCAACAACAAACAAACTAAAAATATTTGACCCTGCAACAGGTATCTACAAAGAGTTTGATGATGAAGTATTTGAAACTGGCGTAGGTAAAGGATTGAAAGATATATTAGGGGAAGAAGTTCCTGAAGGTTTTATAAGAACAGAGGGTAGAAGATTACCAACACTAGAAGAACTTGATGATCTAACAAAAGTATTAGAAAAGTTATTTGAAAACGGTGTGCCTAGTGGTGCTAAGTTCATGATGCGTCGTGCAACAATGGCAGGAACTAGAGGTGCAGCAAGATCTTTACTACCATCCACTGCTATAGGTAAAGGTGGTGCAGAAGCTGCTGGTATCATAGGCATTGGTCCTATGATGGCTAGTGTTGCAGCATTCTTGGTAAACTATGGTGGTAAAATTTTAACTAATCCTGTGTCAATCAGAGTTCTTAAAAATTTAACAGATGTAAATTTACCAAGCACAATTAGACAGGCAAACTTTGCTAGACTAGTTAGAATGTATCCAGAAGAGTTTGCAGCGTTTGATGCAGATCTAGCAGAAATGGAACAAATACAAAAAGAATACAATAAAAACGCAAAAATAAATACTCAACTAAAATCTACAAAACAAAGTTTTGTTGAAGGTGCCACTGATATATTAAAACAAGGAGCAGAGACAGCTGGTGAATTACCAGGAATGATATACAACTCTCCTTTAAATCCTAAGATAGGGGATATATTTGTACAACCACCAGCACCTGCATCACCACAGTTTGCACCGGAGGCAGCAGACGCTTCAGTGGCAGGTTACGATTCAGCTAGTGCAGGTAGAGTAATAAATCAAAATCCAAATTTCAATCCAGCAGCAGCTGGTGCGTTATATACAGGTAATACAGATGCAGCGCTCGCTGCACAGTATGGCGGCACTCAATATGCTGCAGGAGGTGGGCTAATGGAACTTAATCCAGTAATGAATAATCAAGGCAAGTTTGTCAAACCGCAGATGGGCATGAACGACAATCCTTTTGCCGGTAGAGGTATAGGGAGTTTAACATAATGGCAACTTACACAACATCGCCAAGTGCAATGGTAAACAGACCTTACACAGGTAGCACTATTTTTTCTGACAAACGAGGAAGAGGCATGCCTTTCACTATGAATTCAAGAACCACACAAGTTATGCGTGATGGCACTAATTATGATAGACCACAATCGTTTACAACTTCATTTTCAGAAACTATGAATCCAGCAGGAAGAATAACAAATACAATGGTTGAAACACCTACATTTTCTTCTTCAAGATTTATATATCCAGATGGATCAGGATACGAGTCAATTGATGGTCAAGAAAGAACTTTTCAATTACAAGGTGGAGGCGAAGACTACATGCCTTCAGGTATAATGGAAAACGTTATGAATAATCCTGTTGTTGAAAAAATAAAAGAAGGTTACGATCAATTTAAACCTTTTATACCTAGTGAAATTGATCAAAACGTTAATCCTGATGTAGACTTTTACGGTTACTCAGCGCCAGTGGGCCCAGGCACACTTGACTTTGGGGTTGATAAAGATTTTGAAAATATTTATGGCGGTTTTAAATTTGCATTTGAGGAAGGTGGTATAGTTGATACACCACAAATGCAGGACATGATTAAAAAAGAATTAACAGATGAGCAAAAAGATTATCTTTATGATTTCATGTTAGACTTTATGTTTAAACAAAAACAAAGAGAACAACAAGAAATGGATGGTAGAGTTCCTATGTTTAATTATTTTGATATGGAAGTATGACAACTAAAGATTTAATTTGGATAGCAGGAATATTGATTGCAATGGGATCTACATGGGGTATGACCTCACAACGAGTTACTGCCATGGAGCATGACATGGACAGAATAGAACAAGCCTTGATAATGTTTACAAAAATGGATTCAAGGATTGCAGTGATAGAAACAGAAGTCAAGAATATAAATAAAAAACTTGACAACATGAAAAATTAGGGGCCGCTTGGGGAGAGAATGTACGGCATACTATCACTAATTGGGAAAAAATTTGGCAAGGATGCGATGCGTCGCGTGCTTGCCATCACCCAAAATTTTCCTGACGATCGTTTTGTCAGATCAATGCGTAATCCTAATTTTGCAGATTCATCTAGATTAGGAGCTGCAGAAGGATTGATTAGAAAACGCATCAAAATATCTCACAGCAGATAACAATCCAACACCTTACACAGGTATCATGTCTGTGCTTCGTGGTAAAATAAACAATGATAATGTTACAAAAGATTTGATAAATTATTATCGTGCTAACCCTGATGAGTATGCAAAAATAAATGAAGCAGGTAGAACGTATTGGGGTGAGTTTGGTGGCGAAAGATACATTGACGAACTAGCACAAAATGCAATTGCACAAATGGCAAAAACTAATTTTAGACAACGTGGTTTAACTGATTATGAAAAGTACATGGTTGCACTTGCAAGACAAAGACGAATGGGTATGAAGAAGAATGAAAACGTTATTCCTTTTCCAAAACAAGATTAATATGATATAATAGATCGTGCAAATTGTAGAGAAATACAACTACAAAGATCTTAAAAGACAAGAAGGACCAAGCAGATCATACCTGACTCCTGATGGTGAAGCATTACCTTCCGTTACCACCATACTATCCAGAACCAAAGACAAGACATTTTTGAAAGAATGGCGTGCACGTGTGGGCGAAGAAAAAGCAGAAAAAATTATTTCTGATTCTTCACAGATTGGAACCGCGCTCCACCTATATATAGAACATTATGTGAACAAACATGCATACAAGGATCTTACAGATATAGGCATTCAAGCGGGGAAAATGGCCCAGGTAATTATTGATCACGATGATGGTTTGAANAAAGTNAGTGAAGTGTGGGGNTCAGAGGTGCATCTTTATTATCCTGGTAAGTTTGCAGGCACAACAGACATGGTTGGTGTGTACGATGGCAGACCCACAATAATAGATTTTAAACAAACAAATAGACCAAAGAAACGTGAATGGGTGCAAGACTATCTTATGCAACTAGCAGCGTACGCAATGGCACACAATAAATTATTTGATACAGAGATAGATCAAGGTGTGGTGTTGATGTGCTCTCGTGATTTATTGTTTCAACGTTTTGAACTTAAAGGTGAAAACTTTGTGCGAGCAGGCGAAGCGTTTATGAAAAAACTAGATTTGTATTTACAATCAATACTCTAGATCCACTTAGATAATTCTTCTCCGCTTATTTCTTTCGCTATATTAACTTTGTTTCGTAGTGCCTGTATTATTTTTTCATCTACAGTTTTTTTTGCAACTAAATCTATATACAACACAGGATTTTTTTGTCCTATTCTATGTGCTCTATCCTCTGATTGTATTCTCTTTTCTAAATCATAATTGTTAGAGTAGTATACAACTGTGCTAGCTGCCGTCAGTGTAATACCATATCCTCCTGTTTGTGTATTACCTATAAAAAATCTACAATCATTCTTTTTGTTTTGAAAATCGTATATGCAACGTTGNCTGTCCTCTGCTTTTGTTGCACCATAGTATGTGCAGTATGATGTAGATCCATACTCTTCTTTTATTGCTTTNTCTATGTTGAGTATGTCATGTATGTAATTTGCCCATATAATTACTTTGCCTGTGTTCTCTGCTAGTATCTGCATGAGTTCATCTAACCTGGAGCTTTTTAAATTTATAACTTCACCACTATCTGTTTTCATGTGGCCACAAGTTATTTGATGTAGTCTTATCAATTGTGTCAAAACATTGACAGCTGTAGACGATTGTCCTTTAAGTATTGTTATGGCACTAGATTTCATTTCATCGTATGCTTTCTTTTGTTCTTCACTTAACTCTACTGTTCTTTTCGTAAAAGTTTTTTCTGGTAGATCCAAACAATCTTTTTTCAAAATACGATAAGAATGTGGCGAAACTAGATTGCCTAGTTCTTTCAAATTTTTAAACTTAACTATCTTTTGAAACTTATGTGTGCCACCAGCTGCACTAGCAGTAATTAACACTGCATACTTTGTGCGAAAAGCATAGAAACTTTGTTGGCCCAATATTTCTGGATCAAGAAAATCCATTTGTGACCACAGATCCATAGGTGATTGTGTTACGGGAGAACCTGTCAATATTCTTCTGTACTTTGCACCTTTGCTAAGTGTCTAATATATTCTTTGTTCTCTTTGCCTGTGGATTTTTTATNGTAGTGCTTTCGTCAATTATCATCATTGACTTGCCAATCAAAAACAATCTTGCTGCATCTACACCTTTTTTTGTAGACAAAGCTTCTACGTTCATAACAAATATTTTTAATCTAAAATCATCTGCAGATCTTATTGATTTTAATTGTAATTTGTATTTTTCGCTTGTCGATGGTTTCCAGGCTAGAACTTCTTTTTCTATGTAATCAGGCACATGAACTGGGATTTCCTGGTCTACCCAGTTCATGTACGTTCCCTTAGGAGCAACTACTAATAATCTATCTATACTACCTTTTCCATACAATATGCAAGCATTATCTAATGCAATCTTAGTTTTGCCTGTACCCATCTCTGCAAAAACTGCAAAGGATTTTTTGTTCCAACACTTCTTCAATGCATCTTTCTGATGCTCAAACGGCTTCGTCTTAAATTTATACATTTTACTCTTTCTTTATTCTTGTAATGTTCTATATAATAGTTTATAGAAAGAGTCAAGAAAGAGAATATGGCAAAAGTTTATATACCACAAGTAATGGATTATAATGTTCGATCAGCTGAAAAGTTTGGTGAACTAACAGTTATGTTACCGGATAACAAACAGATGATACTTGCATCTGGTCCTTTGACATTTAAACTGCAACAAGAGTTAAAAGATTTTAGTGATGATGATTACTTGCTTTTGATTGGAGATCCTGCTATCATAGCAGTTTGTGGTGCGATTGCCGCAAAAAATAATGGTGGTAGATTTAAGGTTCTAAAATGGGATCGTAATGAAAAAAGATACTACGACTTAGAAATAGATTTGAAAGGATAACATGACAGCAGAAGGTGATTTGATAAAGTTGATGCAAGAAGATGCATCGTTTCAACCCGAAGACAAAATGGGTAAGATTGGTGCAGTGGCTACGGACATTGCAGAAATAGATATTGAAATACAAGAATTAAAAGAAAAATTAAAACAGAAAGAAGACTATAGAACAAAACTATCAGAAGAAGTTTTACCTAGTCTTTTTTCAGAGGTAGGACTAACAGAAGTAAANTTATCTGATGGTCGTAAAGTAAAAGTTTCNGAGTATTATCGTGCAGCTATTAAAGTAGANAATAGAGATGCAGCTTATACTTGGCTAAGNAACAATGGGTTTGGGGATTTAGTAAAGAACCAAATCACTTGTAGCTTTGGAAGGAATGAAGATGAGAAAGCTAGCAAACTTGTTTCTGATCTCAATGAGAGAGGATATGAGTCTGCGCAACGCGAGTGGGTCGAACCTTCCACCCTCCGCGCATTCGTCCGTGAACAATACGAGGCAGGTAGAGAAATCCCTATGGATTTACTAGGTGCTTACATTGGTCACAAAACAACAATTAAATCTGAATAAGGTAAATTATGAATACTAAAAACGTAAAGACTAAAGAAACTTTGGATCTAGCTGTTTTAGCAGAAGATTCAAAATCAATGAGTGGTTTTGGTACAATTAACATTGCAAGAGATACTGCTATTCCTTACATTAGCATTTTGCAAACATCAAGCCCACAAGTAAATCCATCAAAAGCAGAATACATAGAGTCTGCAAAAGCTGGACAACTGTTCAACACAGTTACACAAGAAACCTTTGATAAACTCGAAGTCATTCCTGTTTTCTACCACCTCAAATATGTAGAGTGGAAACCTAGAGAACAAGGTGGTGGGTTTATCGACTCACATGATGCCGACAGTGGTATCATTGGACAAACCAAACGTGATCCTATGACCGGTAAACAGGTGTTGCCAAACGGCAACCATATCGTTCAAACAGCTTATCATTTCGTATTAATGATGAGTGGTGATGGATACCAAAATGCTGTGATTAGCATGTCTTCAAGTCAACTCAAGAAGAGTAGACGTTGGAACAGCTTAATGCTATCACAAAAAATTAAGGGTCCACAGGGTATGTTTACACCTCCTACGTATGCGTTTACTTACAATCTATCAACTGTAAGTGAATCTAACGACAGAGGTAGTTGGTTTGGGTTCTCTATTGAGAAAGGTAGTCAGGTAACTGATGCTTCCATCTATGGTGAAAGCAAAGCTTTTGCACAATCCGCAGCGTCTGGCGCTGTGGATGCAAAGCCTGAATCCCCTAAACTAATATCAGAAGANAAANCAAGCGACGAATCAGTACCGTTTTAATTAACNATAAAAAGGAACTGGAGGGTTCGTGGAAGTTGAGAAATTTAAGTCTATATTTGAAGGATTAGACGTAGCTTATGGTCAGCACCAGCCTAACGGCTCGCGTGCTGACGGCAAGCAACAGGGTAAATCATATATCGTGAGACAGGAGGTTACCGATGAGCTTTGGCAAAAACATTTGGAGGGTGAGGGTCCGTCTCTTGGGATTATTCCTATTAGGGCTGACAATACTACTAAGTGGGGATGTATTGATGTTGACGATTATCCTCTTGATCATTCTGCATTATTCAAAAAAATAAAAAAATTAAATTTACCGTTAGTGTATTGTAAATCAAAAAGTGGTGGTGCTCACTTATTTATATTCATGAAAAAAACCATAGCATCAAAATTAATTAGAAACAAATTAACACAAATGGCTGCATTGATAGGTCATTCACAGTCAGAAATATTTCCAAAACAATCTAGCATATCATTAGAGAAAGGTGATCTAGGTAATTTTTTAAACCTACCATACTACAATGGTAACAAGTCAGTTCGTTATGCATTGAAAGAGAATGGCACAACTGCATCATTAGAAGAGTTCTATGAAATCTATGATAGAAACGTTGTAGATAACATAGATGACATTGGAGGAAGTAAAGATGAGGACATTATAAAAGATGGCCCACCTTGTCTACAGGCNCTATGTGGTCAAGGTTTTCCTCCTGGTACACGCAACAACGGGTTGTTTAACATAGGTGTGTATACAAAGAAGTTTGATCCAGACAATTGGGAAAGACTGTTAGAGGAATACAATCAAAAGTATATGCAGCCACCTTTAGATCATAAAGAAGTTGCCACAGTTGTATCACAGCTTAACAAAAAAGGTTATCAATACAAATGTAAAGATCAACCAATAAATTCTTTTTGTAATGTCAATGTGTGTAAAACTAGAAAGCATGGTGTTGGTGCAGAGAATGTATCACAACAACTTGGCGCACTATCAAAGTTAGAGACAGAACCACCAATATGGTTTTTAGAAATACCAACAGATGACAGTGAAGATGATCTTAAGATACAATTAACAACAGAAGAATTACAAATACAAACAAAGTTTCAAAAGAGAGTCATGGAAGTATTAACCATGATGCCTCCTTTGATGAAGGCGTCCGATTGGCAACAACTAGTGAATAGTAAGATGCAAACCGCTCTTAAGATTCCTGTGTCAAACGACGGATCTGTGTCCGGCCAGTTTCTAGCTCACCTCCAGGAGTTTTGTACTGGTCGGTCACAAGGCTTAGTCAAAGAAGATATACTATTACGTAAACCATACACAGAGAATGGTATGATATATTTTAGATTGCAAGACTTACATGCATACTTGATAAGAAACAAGTTCACACACTACAGTAACACAGGACAGATAATAGCTGAGTTACGTAAGATAAATGGTGAGCATAAGTTTTGGAAACTAAAAGGTAAAGGTGTCAATACATGGGGTGTGCCATCTTTTGATGAACAAGAATCAGAACATGAAGTGAGGAAACAAAATGCGACGCCGTTCTAAATTACCAAAATTAAAAAAAGGAATGCAGAGTGAACANATAGCAATACTGTATTTAATAGAGCAAGGATTTTTTGTATTTAAAAATTTACATGGTCTTGGTCCAGCAGATCTCATAGCAATAGATGAGCAAGGTAGAGTTGAAATATACGATGTAAAGAGTGAAAGTTATCGTAAAACATGGAGACCTGGCACACGTATATTTAGAAGANTNACACAAGAACAAAAAAGATTGAAGATGAAATTTATATTTGTAGGAAAGGATGGCAGATGCACAGTAAGATTAAGATAATACTTGGACCACCAGGCACAGGTAAAACTGAAAACCTACTGCGGATCGTGGACCAGGAGCTNAAAGANGGCACTGCACCTGACAGAATAGCTTTNGTTAGTTTTACAACAAAGGCAACAAACGAGGCACGTGACAGAGCAAAGGCAAAGTTTAATCTTACAGACAAAGATCTACCATACTTTTGTACACTACATGCNTTTGGTAAAAGACAAATGGGTTTTACAAAATCNGAAATAATGGACAGTAAAGATTACGGTGAGTTTTCTGACAAGTATGGTGTAGAGTTGAAAAGAGTGACAGCTGATTGGGAAGACAATGGTATTGTTACAACTGACAACAAATATCTAAGAGACATAAACAAATCAAAAATGCAAGACCAGGAGCTGCAGGAGTTCTANAATAATTCTAATTTAGATTATGCTTGGGATGAATTGTTGTGGGCTTATCGTTCGTTTGAAGATTACAAACAAACTTACAACAAGTTTGATTTTACAGATATGCTAACACAGTTTGTAGAGTTTGGTAGCACACCACCTTTAGATGTAGTTATAGTGGACGAAGCACAGGATCTTACAAGATTACAATGGAGAATGTGTAAAAAGATATGGGAGAATAGTAAAAGAGTTTATGTCAGTGGTGATGATGANCAAGCTATATTTAGATGGATGGGTGCAGATGTAGAGCACCTTATAAACATGGAGGGTGAGGTTAGTGTATTGAAACAATCATATAGATGTCCTCTTTCTGTTCACAAAATAGCTGACAACATCGTAAGCAGAATAAATAAAAGAAGACCAAAACAATGGCAACCAAGAGATGTGGAGGGGGAAGTTAGATTTCATCAAGACGCTAGATTTGTTGACATGAGTGAGGGTAACTGGCTGGCTCTTGCAACTTGTGGTTACATGTTAGACGAGTTACAAATGGATTTAAAAAATTTAGGACTGCCTTACACTGTAGATAATAAATTACCTATAAAAGAAAATTTAATCAAAGCTGTGAGTGCATGGAAAAGATTAGAAGATCAAACAATATCTTACTCTGATGTCATGGCTATCTATTCTAATTTAAAAGTTGGCGAAGATATAGAAAGAGGATATAAAGGTGGTAAGACGTTAGAAGAAAATAAATCTTACAGTCTTGAAGAACTAGTAATGCATCATGGTTTGATTAATTCTGGTCAACCTTGGGATGTTACTTTTAAATCTATGGGTGATACAGAAAAATCTTATTTACAATCTCTAGAACTGCATGGTGGTCTAGATAAGAAACCAAGAATAAATTTAAGCACAGTACACAAATCAAAAGGCGGTGAGTGTGATAACGTAGTGCTAATGACAGATCTATCACGTGCTAATCAAGATGAAATGGAAGTCGATTCTGATGACACAAATAGAGTATTTTATGTAGGAGTAACGCGTGCCAAAAAATCTCTACACATAATTGAACCACAAAAAGAAAGAGGATTTATAATATGACCAAAGAAGAAATATTAGCTGAAGCTAGTAGGATAATATCTAGAGATAGAAATTTATCACACGGTGATGCTTACAAAAATCATGCAGATATTGCAGAGTATTGGAATATATTTTTAGATGATAAGTTAAAACCAATGGCTAACATCACACCTAGTGATGTAGCTTTGATGATGATACTATTGAAGATATCTAGAAGAAACAAAGGTGTAAAATTTAACATAGATAACTTTGTTGATATAGCAGGTTACGCAGCAATAGCAGGTGAGATAGATGACAGCGGATCTTTTTAAGAAGAACGAAGTAAAGGCAGAGTGGTTACATCCCACGGAGTTTCCGTCAATGAAAGGCAAAGAAGTTGTTGCCATAGATTTAGAAACTTGTGATACAGAACTAAAAAAGATGGGTCCTGGTTGGCCAAGAAAGATGGGTAAGGTCATAGGTATAGCGATATCTAGTGGTGACTTTACAGCTTACTATCCTATTGATCATGAGGGTGGTGGTAACATGGACAAAGAACACATAGTAAAATATATAAAGGGTATATGCGAAGATGAGTCTATACAAAAAGTATTTCATAACGCACAATATGACATTGGTTGGTTGAGTGTTTTAGGTATAGAAATAAAAGGTTACATACATGATACAATGATAGCTGCTGCGCTGTTAAATGAAAATAGATACTCATTTACATTGAACAGCATGGTTGCAGAATATCTTGGTGAATTTAAGAATGAGTCATTGTTGAAAGCAAAAGCAGAAGAGTTAGGTTTAGACCCTAAAGCTGACATGTATAAATTACCAGCAGAGTTTGTGGGTGAATATGCAGAAGCTGATGCAAAACTTACATGGCGTTTACACGAAAGATTTATAGCTGAGATAGAAAAGAACGATTTAACAAAAGTATATGATGTAGAGTGTAGATTAATAAGAGTTATCTACAACATGACTAAACGTGGTGTAAGAGTTGACATGGATAGAGCTCAAGGACTTAAAACAAAGCTCAGAAACAAAGANAAAACTTATTTAAAAAGAATAAAAGATATAGTTGGACAGGATGTGCAGATCTTTGCAGCACGGTCTGTGGCCCAGGCATTTGATAATGTTAACTTAGAGTATCCACGCACAGCACTTGGTGCACCTAGTTTTACACAAACATTTTTAGATACACACAGTCATGAGTTACCTAGAATGATAACAAAAGCACGTGTGCTCAATAAACTACAAGGCACATTCATAGATGGTATATCTAAACACATACACGAAGGTAGATTACACGCACACATAAATCAAATACGTGGTGATAATGGGGGCACAGTAACTGGTAGATTTTCTATGTACGCACCAAATTTACAACAAATGCCAATAAGAAACGAATACGGATCAGAATTACGTAAATTATTTATACCTGAACCAGGAGAGTATTGGTTGTCAGCAGATTATTCTCAACAGGAGCCACGCATACTTACACATTTTGCAATACTAAACAAAAACGAAGGCGCTGAGGAAGTACAACAAGCATTTGTAAAGGGTTTAGACTTTCATAGACAGACAGCAGAAATGGCAGGAATTGACCGTAGGTTAGCTAAAACTATAGGTCTTGGTGTCATGTATGGCATGGGGTATAAAAAGCTTGCTGTTGACCTAGATATAGCCCCTAGTGAGGCAAAAGAAATGTTAAAAGAGTTCAGACAAAAAGTACCATTCATGCAGGGCATGTTAGAGGCTGTGATGAACAGAGCAAATCAGATAGGATCTATAAGAACTTATCTTGGTAGAAGATGTAAGTTTGATATGTGGGAGCCATCATGGTACGATCCAGGTGTGTTTCACAAAGCAGTATCGCATGATGAAGCATTGACAAAGTGGGGTGGATCTATCAAGCGTGCTGGCACATACAAAGCATTAAATAGGTTAATACAAGGCACAGCTGCAGATCAAACAAAAAAAGCAATGGTTGATATATACGAGCAACTAGGTATAATACCACTAATACAGGTTCATGATGAATTGAATTGTAGTGTAAAATCTGATAAAGAGGCAAGAGAAATAAAAGATATTATGGAAAATTGTATAAAACTAGAAGTGCCATCTAACGTTGATTACAAAATAAAAGACAATTGGGGTGATGCAAAATGAGTAAACCAGGATACAGAGAACAAGGCAAAGCTAGAGCTGCAATAAAGAAAAACAATTTTGCTATAAATCCGGAGCAGATGGAGTATGAGAGAAGAAAAGTTCTTGAGCAAATGTCTACAAAAGTTGATCAAAAGAAGCTCAACAATATGGCAGCAGTTGCAGCAACAAAAGAACCAGAATACTTTGACGAAGAAGGAAACAAAAGAGAGCCAACCATGCGCATTCTATCACTCGGTGCAGGGGTTCAGTCATCCTGTTTGGCGCTCATGGCACAAGAAGGACTAACAAAACATAAACCAGACTACATGATATTTGCAGACACAGGGTGGGAGCCTAAGTTTGTATACGAGCATGTAGAATATTTAAAGAAAGCTATAACGATTTGTCCGATTATCACTGTTCAAAGAGGAAACATCAGAGAAGACCTTATTAAAGCAGCGAACCCAGAACCAGGGTCTAGAGAAGCGGAAAAATCCTTTGCAGGACGTGTGCCCAACCCGCCGTTGTTTGCATCACGTCCTAATGAAGGAGGTAAAAAAAGAGTTGGTATGTTGTACAGACANTGTACACATGATTACAAAGTTATTCCTATACAAAAAGAAATAAGAAGGTTGTTAGGTATAAAACCTAAACATAGAGTAAAGAAAGGTACAATTGTAGAACAGTGGATAGGTATATCTACTGACGAAGCAATGCGTATGAAGAATGCAAGACTGCCTTGGTTGACATCACGTTGGCCTTTGATAGAAATGAAAATGTCTCGTATGGATTGTCTCAATTGGTATCGTGATATAAAGAAACATCCTATGCCTGGTAAGTCATCATGTATAGGTTGCCCTTATCATCACAACGATCAGTGGAAAAACATGCAAAAGAACTATCCAGAAGATTTTGCTGATGCGTGTGAGGTCGATGATAAGATAAGACATGGTTTAAAAAATACAGAAACACAATTGTTTTTGCATAAGTCAGCGAAACCACTTCGTGACATAGATTTTTTAGAACCAAAGAAACAACCATCGCTGTTTGGTGAAACTTTTGATGAAGAATTTGCTGATGAATGCGAAGGATTATGTGGAGTATAAAATGAAAGAGAAAATATTAAATAGAAAAAAAGAATTAGAAAAACAAATGACTGATCTCGTTAATAAAATCAATCAAGGAAGAGATGCTATTAGGAACATGGAGTCAAGTGTTGGACAAATTCAAGGAGCAATACAACAGTGTAATTGGACAATAGATGAAATGGAGATGAAAGATGACGAATCAGTGGCGAAAAAATGAAGAAATGGCCGTTTGGACCTATGACAAAGAAACGGCAGAATTCCGCGAAATAAAAAGGCCCAAAAACGACCCGCTAGCGGGGTTTAAACGGATGACCCGGGTGATTGTATGGGGCAGTTTTATCGTTTTTTACTTTTTTATCTTCTTTTTATTAGTTTCAGGTTGTTCATACATGAAACAAGATGATGATGAAATAATTATAGAAGATTTAGAACCATTGCCAACAGTGGTGGATAAAGTTGCTTGTATAAAAATGTTGGAGACGTGCAATGTCTAAATACATTTTACAAACTTACAAAGAAAAAAGAAAAGTATATCCGTATGAAGAAACAATTGCATACTACTATGGACCTAAAGAAAGTTGGATGAAAGAAGTTAAGAGTGATAAAAAGAAAACTAGAAAGATACGCGCAAATTCTAAATAACATAGACGGAGATCAAGACAAATATGTTTGGTTGATGGATTATGGTAAAAATTCTATACCCATGGATTCTAAACATAAGATGGAAGAGTTTGAAGTTAGCAACTGTCAAACTTTAACATGGTTGGTGCCACACTACGTAGATGATAAAATTTATTTTAGTGCTGATTCAATGGCACTTATATCTAAAGGCATGGTCTGTCTCATAGCAGACGTGTACAGTGGATCTTCGGCCCAGGACATCGTTGACTTTGACCAGGATGAATTTAAAATGTTAAAGCTTGATACGTTGTTAACACCAGGACGCAACAACGGCGTTCATAGTATGTTAAAATTAATAATTGATTATGCTACTTAACGTGTTCTATAATTTTTTTTATTTTAAGAACACCTTCTAAGTCTGGTTCTAATTCTGCCACTACACGACCACACTCATAGCGAATAACATTTGTTCTATTGTCCGCTAAGTTGCGCTCACTTTCTCTCTTAACTTTAAGGCAATGAGATAAACCTTCTGTCTTCATGAACCCATCCATGGACCCGTTTACTATCATCATCATCGCGAAAACTGTTTCAACCACCATTGTATCTTACTTTATCTTTTAACATCTCTACATCTTTTTGTAGTTTTTCAACTTGCGTTTGTATAAAATCTATATTTATATTGTTACTTTCAATAGATTGTACTTCTTTTTCCATGCCCTCATTTTGACCGGCTAGAAACTCGATCAACATATAGAGCTCCTGATTTACGGGGGTTTGCTCAGCTTTTTTTAACAAATCGGCTTCCATTAATTGTTTTGCAGTTTCTAATTGTGTAATTCTTTGAATTAATCCAAAGTAAGCCCATGTTCCTACAGCAACTAATGTGATAAGGCTAACAACCGTTTTAAGTGGCATCTGCACATTTGTTTGCTCAGAGACCTTCATGTGATTTACTTAAGTAACGGATTATCAGACTTCTTTTTAATTTCTTTTATCTGTATATCTTGTAGTTCGTTTTCTTTTGATACAATTGCTACAGCTTTACTTAACTCTTCTACAGCTTCTTCTAATTCCCAACCATATTCTTCTAACGCTTGTAGAGCATCATATATAGGTTGTAAGTCAGCTGGTTCCGGCAGCATAGCTATCTGCTCTCTCACTTTGCCAATCTCTTTAAATACTTTTGTAAGATCAACAGGAGTAATTTTATCATCTACTTTTTTAATTCTATCTATTAAATCTACTTTGTATTCGTTGGCATATAATAGTGCATCATCTATCTTTGCAGCTAGTTCTTTATCTTTTTCTACTAGTGGTGATAGATCTACAGATGGTGTAGCTTCTATTGCATCAAGACGTGTATTGAATTGGCCCCAGGTGTAAAAACCTCCGCCTATGGCCCCTATNACGCCGATTAATGCAGCGTATGTTGATAATTTCTCTATTATTTTCATTAGTTACCTCTTAATAGTTTGAGTTCTAACATAATGCCAGCTTTTTGTATAGATAATTGTTCTAGCTCCTGTCTGTACACAGTCACAGGATCTGTTTGTATGTACGCCACTAACGTTATGTTACTGTATATTTCTTTATTGTAGGCAATCATGCTGGCTTGGTCAAAAAAGTCACTGTTTACCTCGTATTTNAGGCCGTCATCCTTGTAAAAATCCTTACCTTCGTATGAATCTAGGCTAACGACCTCGTTAAATATGTCTTTTGGATTGACTTGAACTTTTATCTCGCCAATATCCACATCTTTAATTTTTATAGTTTTGCTGACCTTAATGCTTTTGGTTTCAATTCCTCCTCCGTCAGCAACATCTGTCTCTGCCATTGATTCTTTCTCATCCTCAACAGTCTTTGAAACGCTTTCTTCCGATCCCGACTCTTCTTCCAGTGCTTCTTCAGAACTTTCAGAAGGTTTTTCATCCTCTTGGGGTTCTTCATTTTTAGCTACCTCCATTTCTTCTGCCTCTTCACTAGGCATTTCCATAACATCTTCCTCTGTTTCGGGCTCCATGTCAATACTTTCTTCTTCTGCCATTTCCATTGTAGTAGGTTCTTCTTGCATTTCTTCCATTTCTGGCATATCATCTTCGACCATTTCAATAAACTCTTCTTCCATTTCTTCTGTCATTTCCATTTCAGGCATCTCGTCTGATAAAATAGTAAATGCATCNTCCATGTCAGCTGGCATCTCCATNTCAGNCATCTCGTCTGGCATNTCCATAATCATGTCTTCAAATTCTTCTGGCATTTCTATAATTTGAAATTCTTCTGGCATTTCATAAACAGAAAATTCATCTTCTATTGTAAAACTATCATCGAAATAAAAATCTTCTTCCCATGTAAAATATTCTTCTTCAAATATAAAATATGGTTCTTCAAAGATATCTTCTGGTATGTCAGGTATACTGCTTTCTATGTTATCTATAACTTCTTGTGTATCTTCATCAATAGGAGGTATGTCTTGATATGTTATATTTAATGTAACATTATCTACATCTGGACCACGATGATAATTATCATAAGCTGTACCTGCAGTCTCATTATACAATTCTGCTCTTATAGTAATATCTGTTTGTGTGTTTGAACCTTGAATATGAACATTTGTATAGTTTGTAAACGTGCCACCATTCATTGACCTACCAGGTTCGTTGTCATTTATTTCTCTAATTTGTGTAGATACTGAACCATCAGCACCCGTGATAGTTTGTTTAAGAGTAAGTGTGTTTTCAATGTTGTTCCAAAACCATACGTCTGCTGCCATGGTTGAGGTAAAGCCTTGATTCATTTGTTGTTGTGTTAAGTGACCATCATCAACTAAATCTACATCCTGGTATACATTATCCTCTGTATGTCCTTCAAATGCTAGNACACCACCACTNNNNTCCATGCCTGTTTNATATGGAAATCCATTCCAGGCACCGTGNGTGTGAANACCNTNATCACCANNTGTTGACCAACCAGTTGTNGTNGTNNTGTTNCCNGTTCCAAAAGTAGAATTGGAAAGGATATTGCCTGTGTCTATTTCTGTACTATTCGCTGTGCATGTTAACAGGCACAGGGTCAATAACAGGCTCGATATCGCTAACTTCATCTTGCTCCTTTAGTGTAAGCAGTTCTTGTTCAAGTCTNTCTGCCTCTAGTCTTGCAGCTTCTGCTTCTTCTGCAGCAATACGTTCAGCTTCTATTCTTTCTAATTCTGCAATCTCTGCGTCTATTCTCGCAATTACTTCTTCTTTAGCAAGATGTTCTTCGTAATCAGGTCTTAGTTCAGGNTATTTTTCCCACATTTCCGCGGCCTGTGGNCCTATCAAACCTGAGTATGGGCANGGTGTGCCTGCAGCTTCCATNGCNGNAAAAACACGTGCATCTTGNCANAANACTGCCACACTTGCCACTTTCATGCCAAAATCTTGTAGNACCTTTGCNANNTTNATACGCTCACAGTTCAAATCGACNACATGTTTNCCNCCNGANANACCNANNACACNTGTNNNNANAGATCCACTAACACCCATGCTACACACATCCTGGCTCATTGATGAATAAGATGGNGANTTGGCAGATGGCGGTGGTATTTCTGATGCGGCTGTNGAATTTGTAGTATTATTTGTAGTTGTGCTGGTTGTGTCGTTTGACGAACCAGATTGATACGTATTATTGTTGGTTGTTGTGTAACCACCTGTAATATTAGTATTTGATCCGGATGTATTTGTTTGTGTATTGGTATCGTTTGCTACAGCAGCTGTTGCAAATAGTATTGTAAATAATATTAGTAGTTTTTTCATTTCTCCTCCAGAAGAAAACTTATAAATTAATTTTGTTATCGAACCCTTCTATAGGATATGACTCAATTTCAAAACAAAAAGAATTAAAATGTGCATCGTGATCACCTTGTCTTTTGGCATAATCTTTAAATTCTTGCACATAAATCTTAGTCGATTCTATGCAAGTCTCCTCGTCTGGATACAGATATCCTTGATATTTTACTGACGGCCAATTTGGCATCGACGTTATTATTATTGCCATGAACACTTTTANCATTTTTTCCCCTCATGTAGTGTTTTTCGGGGTTGTATTCTAACCATTTTTTAAAGTTATACCAGATCTTTCTTGTTCTTGTCATACCGTTACTTACCGTTACCATTACAAACCATTACATAGGACCCTCACTGCTCGAATAAGCAGTACGTTGAGAGGGTCCACTGGGTGAAATGAAGTTGAGGATTTATATATATGTTACAAGGGGTTGCGAGTAAAGTTTTTTCTTGACACGATTTGCGGCAGAAATCTGCGAAATAAAGTTCTTGAAATGTTTTGGTAAGAATGTTATAAGAACATTAAATGAGAATATTGCAAGATTCTCAGAGTATGGCTGAACAACCGTAACAAGGTGGTAAGGCACACATCAGAGGAAGTACGGACGAGTGTCTGAGGTAATCTGGGGTGGTACTGAAGTACTAGTTAACTATTAAAGGTTGATTTGTCGGGAAAAGGTTGGGGGTAGTCAAAGAATCCCCCTACTCACAAAGAAAGAAAGATATGATAAGTCAGAAAGCATTTAACACTTGGTTACAAAACGCTAAGTCAGGAGATAGAATAACATACTACAGAGGATATCTGTGTGATCCTTACTTACAACCAATAGCACCAACTGCCGATCGCGACAGAGTAAAAAAACTAGGAAAGTCAGTCCTTGCAGTCGCGGAGGCAGGTGTGCTTTTCTTGACACAAAAAAGACATGATGATTTTGACTACGAATACATGGCGGTAAAAAAATGATTTGGACATTGTTTTGGTTTTTTCTTATACCTATAAAGTTTTATATAGCTTTCTATCTGTTGATATGGATCTATAAGATATTTGCATACATGGTGGGGTTATGAGTTTAGAAGCAAGATTAATTAAGTTAAAGATAGAATTAGATAAGTCTGCTTTACGTCATCCCATAACTGTGCAACAAATACTAGACCGTAAAAAATGGGAAAGAGTTCGTAACATACTAATCAAGAGGTATAAAAGACATGAGTAAACCAGTGATAAAAGAAGTAAATACTAGAGAAGAATTAAAACGTGCAGAGGATGCATTTTACAGTGCAATGTTTGAAGGTGATGAAATAGAAATGTGCCAGGCACATGCAGCTGTAGGTTATTACGAGTCAATGATAGACTCAGAAGTTTGTCCAGAGTACCCAGGTTTNTAATGCGTTGGTTATATTATGCAATATGGCTATCAATAGCTATTGGGTTTATGTGCATATACAGCATAGGTTTATCATGAAACACAAGTTTAGAGAGGTGCAAATGACAAGAGAAGTAGCAATACAAGAAATAAATAGAATGATAGATTTTTATAGAGATGTAGTCAGTAAGTCAAATTACAAGAGTGCAGATCATTCTATAAAACAAGCAGAGAAAGCATTAGATTATTTATCTAATCAAAAGCTTTGTCAATGTGAGGATGAATGAAAGATAAAAAGACACCAGAAGAAATAGCACACGCAAAGAAACGTGACGCTATAATGAAAGAACGTCCACAAGAGTGGAATCACATACAAAAAGAACGTCAAAAGATACGTGATAAGAAAACAGAAGAGGCACTGAAACAGCAGGCAGAAGATAATAAAATAATTAAGTTTGAACAACCTGCAGAGGGTACAAAGATAGGTGGTATGGAGTCTTTTCATGTAGAAAAAGGTGAAGAAAGACATACATATCAGATAGTTACAAAGCGTGAAATAACATTTAGTTATTTGATACGTGCTAAGAATGAAGAAGACGCAATGATCAGAACGTTGTCTTTTGTTAGTAAAGATGGTAGTGGTCAACGCGAAGATGTAAAGAGACCCATGTATAATAGTAAACCTATGATACGTGAGTGGATAGAAAAGATAACTAAGTTATCATAATGGACATCAATAGTGTACCAATGGTTCGTGTAACGTGGCGTGATGCCCGTGATATGGAAACTGGTTGGCTAGACATCAAAGATATTATGGCAGCACCGTTAGCTGTATGCCAGGAGATTGGCTGGATGGTGGTGAATAATGATGAGAAGGTAGTGATCATGCGTTCGTGGTGCTTGGACCGGGATGATAATCATGGTGGCGGAGTAATAGCAATACCAACAGGTTGGGTAACAAAAATAGAATATTTACAGGTAGGACATGCAGACGTACGAAATTAATTTATGGAAAGACAAAGTTATAGTTGAGAAGATAGTAAAACAATTTGAGAATGACGATCAGGTATTAGAGTTTATACAAAAGAACTTTGANACTGATCCCACACCAAACTATCCTGGTATGGACCCAGACAGAGGATACATAAGACCAAAGGCTTCAGANTANATAATTACATGGGCACAGGTAAATACATATGTACGTAAAAAAGGACCAAAAAGAATACAGCTTACAGAGGAAGAACTAGAGATACAGAAAACACTAGAGGCATCTATAACAAAAGAGGCAATAGATGAGTGGGGTGAGAGAGAAATGTTAAACCAGGTAAGACAAGATTACTGGTCAAATCCAGATGCAACAGGATTGGAGGATAAAAAATGAGTATTGGCAAAGGTATTGGCAAGAACAAAAAAGGTCTAACGCCAAAACAGGCAAAGTTTTTGGCTAAAATTAAGGCTTTTATCAAGGCAAATGGCTACTCGCCATCGTATGAGGAGATAAAACAGATGACCAACATGAAGTCGAAGAGTAATGTGCATGCGTATGTGCAATCGTTAAAAAAGCGCGGATTTATTGACGATATACCATATTCAAAGCGTAGTATTGTGGTATTGTAGAGGGTATTGTATTGTGCGCTGGATGCTAAAAAGTTTTTTTATTTTTTTATTTACCGGGATTTGCCAATACCGTAATACCTTTTGCCAATTCTCTATATGGGATAAGGGATACAGAGTATTACGAAGGTATTACGAGTTCATGGAAAAAGGACAAAAAAACAGTATTTTGGAGATAAAATGAGTGAAAAAGACATATATAACAACAAGTTAGAACAGATTGAAAAGAAGGTGGTCCGTAATACCATTGCCAATACCAGAGA
>FUFK010046557.1_pt1 | contig 26510 bp, 13 predicted proteins | sample 1021851 | NCBI WGS metagenome assembly FUFK01 (sample SAMEA51879418, study PRJEB19060) | metagenome
GCAGGGGTGGCTGAGGTGGTCAAAGGCGCCGGGCTTAAGATCCGGTCCCGTATGGGTTCGTGGGTTCGTATCCCACCCCCTGCACCATTTTCACTTCGGTTTTGNATGGTTGAGAAGGTCAGTTTGTTGCACAAACCATGCAAAACCGTTTAACACCCCCTCCACCACGGCGATACGGTGGACTTGATGCTGTTTGGTCGAACCGAAAATGGCAAGCGTACCGTGGCCTCCGGGTTGGTGGCTCTGTTCCTCTTGTCCCTCATCGGTGTCATGGTTCCTGCCGCACCAATGCTTTCGCCCGCCAAAGTGCTGGCTGACGAGCCCACGGTTGCACCCGTATCAATACCCGAACAGACCTACGAACTCTATCTTGATGCACCCACCTCTGAAACCGGTGGTCAAGGCTCCATCACCACCATCGAGCCAAACGGCGGTCAGGAAGAAGGCAGCGCGATTTCCGGACTGGAGTTCCGCAGTGCCGAGATGATCAGCGACCTCTACATCAACGGCAGCGGGGCTTCCAACACCGCTCGCCTCTCTGCCTACATTCAATTCCGTGGCAGTGAAGGTTCCACGGCCGATGTCACCTTCTCACTCAAGTCCGGCGATACACAAATCGCTTCAGTCAACCGTCAACTTGAGGACTCGTGCTCCCCAAATCCACTCACCGGCGGTGGATGCGACTGGACCATCATCGAGGTGGAATTTGATGCTGGTGCCAACGGGTTCATGGTGGCCAAAGGAAAGCAACTGAAAATCCGGATTGATGCACAAGCCTCGTGCGATGACAACACCGGTGGTTTGGGTGGCGGCGGCGATTGTGCTGTTGACATCGCCTTTGGAAAGATGGAAAGTTCAGGCGGTTTCTCCCGTCTTCAAATCATGACCAATGCCTTGTCAGGTTCNAGCGTCCGCGTCCACAGCTGCAACGCAGCCTTCGGATGCAACTGGAACGATGCGCAGAAGTTTGAGTGGTCTCCGAACCATCGCCCCGACTTCCGAGAGATGCAGTTCTCAGTTGAGGTCCGAGACGCCTTTGGAAGGGACGACATCGAAGATGTCAGTCTCGTCATGGACACGCCNAATGGAGCGAACGTCGTCTTTGAGAAGAACTTCGATGACGATGATTTCAAACTTGACAACAACGGCTTGGTTGGTAATTTCACCTACACATACGAAGCAGGTATCGCCGCTGGAGACTACCCTGTTCGCCTTGAGGTTGAAGACGTTCAAGGGCATTCCGTGGTCTTTGAGCACCCTGGTATCACGATGTTGGAAAACGATATCTACCTCACGCTCCCTTCAAACCAACCCGATGTGGTGCTCTTCGCACCAGGCGCAGTTGTTCAAGTTGAATTCTTGGTCGAACACACGGGTTCGTCCTCCAGCAGCATTGATGTCATCTTCGATTTGGAGACCAACCTCCCATCAACATGGTCTGACCCGCAATGGAGCGCGCCCAGCAGCACCTACACCCTTAACGGAGGTGGCACTTCTGTCATCCCTCAACTCCAGTTGGAAGTCCCCGAAGAGGATTTGGACAGTGCACCCGATTCCTTGGAAATTGAGGCGCGTGTCTACGCCCAAAACAGCCTGGGTCAGAATGAAGAGGTCGCTATCCGAACCCTTTCGCTTGAATTTGAGGAAGTGGACACCCTCGCAGCGCCACGCATCTTCGTCTATGAAGACGATGAACACCAGAAGCAAATCGCGGATTCCACTCGGCCTGAGGCGTACGATGAAACGCTTTCTCACTATGTGGATGCGGATGAAGTCGGTGATTTTTACATCGATGTCTTCAACCTAGGCTTCCAAACGGACTCCTTCAAAATGAGAATTCTTGAACAACCTGACGATTGGCAATACCGGTTTTACGACAACGACACGGGACTTGAACTTGCAGAGGAAGGCATCTACTCGCTGACGCCGGACATCGGTTCAACCCAAATCCTGACCATCCGTATGGAAGTTTACCCTCCAGCCGACCGAGACGGTGTTGACATCGGTCTGTTTGAGATTTCAGTCTCCAGCAAAGAAGATTCAGAACTTCGGACTGACGTGGCGTTCACTGTTCACCGCACCTTTGGTATTCTTGTTGAGGTGATTTCCGATAGCGACGGCACCGGTGAGGACAACCCGCTTGGCCAAGTCGGTCCGGTGACCGGCGACGCTACGGTGTACTTCAATCTGCGAATCACCGACTCCAGCGACACTGGCTCTGGTTCAACGACCTGGAAAATCGTCAATCCACGTGATGTTGAACAAAATGCAGAGAATAACCCGAAATACGCTGCATGGGACTACACCATCTCCAACGGCACCAACTCGAATTTGGTGGCCGTGAACTTGGCGCCTGATGAGTACATTGACATGAAACTCGAAATCACCTTGCGAGGGCAAGTCGAAGCCGGTGAACACACCGTTTACACACGGATTATCGAAGAGGGCGTTGACGTCGAAGACGCTCGGTATTTCGACCTCCCGGTAAAGGTGGTCATTCAGGAAGAGGTTGTGCCCAACCGGCTCGAAATTACGGACAAAACTGAGAAATCTCGTTTTGCTCCCGGTGAATCCAAGAACCTTGAGTACCGAATCAGCAACCAGAACAACCTCCCGCTCGATGTGGTCATTCGCCTTGACCAACCCACTGGTTGGGAGGGCGCTATCCGGGCCACCTCCAGTCAACAGGGTAGCGATTTCCTGATCATCAATCTCCCCGCTTATTCCTCCAAGGACTTCAGCGTAACGATGGTCGCTCCCGAGGACCTCAAAGACAGCGAAGAGGCTCAGTTCGAGTTCAGAGTCACCCCCATGAATAACGAAACGCCCTTTGCCGATGAGTATGTCCAGACGTTCACCTTCTCTTACATGACCGAGTGCAGCGGCGTCAACTGCTTATTCCGTGAACTCACCAACCCCGAACCTCAGACCATCGTCTTCTATGCTCTGATTTTGGCACTTCTGTTCTACGCTCGCGGCCGAACCGGCCGCAGAGAGGACGTCTTCTATGAGGAGGACTTCGCTGATGCTGAGAAGGAGCTTGAACCCATTGACGAGGATGATGATTTGCCTGCCCCCGTACTCGCTCAAGAAGACGATGATGACGATTTGGAATTGCTTGAAGAACTCGACGATTTGTGAGTTTAATTCGGGCCATGAAATCGTTGTTGTATGAACATCGTACCATTTCCCTTATGAGGCATCAGACTCACCCAACAACGTGAGACCCATGCTGACAGGCTCGAATTCCAATGCGGCCGCGATTCGACCAGCCCTCGCTGAGCGGAAAAAAGCGATGAAATCGCTCATGCTCACCCTCTTGATGGTGCTCTCCACCCTCGCCTCAATTCAGTACGCTGCTGTTGATGTGCAAGCGGCTTCTGACCAGGACGGCGATGGCCTCACCTACGGACTTGAATACCTCATGAACACCCAACCCAACGACCCCGATTCGGACAACGACGGTTTACCCGATGGATGGGAATGGAAGTATGGTCTNGACCCACTTTCATCCATAGGTGCCGACGGGGCTGTAGCCGACCCAGATGGNGACGGCATGTCGAACTTGCAGGAATACCTCTACCTCCAACCAAGCGGTTGGGATAACACCAACACCGCTTCGGTGCTGGACAACGGTGTTTGGTGGAACGGAACCATNCCCGTCAACGATTGGAACGAAGAGGACGCCATGCAGTTCAACCAGCCCGCTTGTGGCTCGGCTGGCTCTGACGGTACCGGTTCGGTCATCCTGTGCGATGAAGACCCTGTAGGAAATATGTGCACCAACGGGTTTGATGACGATAAGGATGGCTTTGTTGATTCGGCGGATTCAGACAATGACGGCGATGCTGACTGTCTTTCCGATGATGATGACGGCGACGGCGACATCGACGAAGACCCAGCAGGCTGGGACACCGATGGCGACGGCATGCCCGATGGTTGGGAAGCTGCTAACGGACTGAACGCAACATCACCTTCCAACGCCGACGGCCCCAACGGTGACCCCGACGGCGATGGCCTGATCAATCTCATGGAGTACGTTAACCCAACATGGACGACCATGTGCGGTTCATCTCCTTGTTTCCGCAACGGACCTGATGGAATTGTCACCGAGACAACCTCTCCATGTGATCCAGTGCAGGGCATCGGGCCAGGAGGATGCGCCACGTTCACCGCAGAGGTTGATGGTGTCACATCGACCAACCCGCAACGTGCNGATACCGATGGCGACGGATTGAATGATTCCTACGAGGCCTTGACGCTGTTGACCGACCCGACCTCTTCGGACACCGATAGCGACGGCATCAATGATGGTGTTGAAGTCAACGGCGCCTACGGCAATCCAGCCCAAGCCAGCGACCCACGCAATAACAACACGGACGGCGATGCGTTTGATGACGGTGAAGAAGACACCAACTTCAACGGGGTGTTGGACGCAGGCGAAACCGACCCAACTCGGCGTGAAGATTCCGGGGATGAAGACCAAGACGGCATTCAGAACTGGGAGGAGAATTTGACGTGCACATTGTGGAACGTAGCGGATACGGACTTCGGAGGCATCAATGACGGCCAAGAGCGCAACATCAGTCACGGCACGGACCCGTGTGATTCGCTGGTGAACTTTGAGACCACCTTCGTCCAAAGCCTTCCAGGAAGCCGCCTCGAAGTGGGTGATGGCTCCGGATTCAATCCAGGAGGTGGCGTCGGATGGTACAACGTATCCGGTACATGGGAAGCCTTTGCCTATGCGACGGTGGTGAATGATGTGCTGCAAGGCGTCTCGAATGGACCATCGGGTACCGCGACGGATGTGGCCAACCGCAACGGGTCCTTCTGCCACACCTCTGCTGTTGCCGCCGGCACCATCTCCACGACACAACAATACTGCGATGATGATTTCGAGGACACTGACGGTGACGGGTTGGCCGACTGGCAGGAACTGCTCGGGACCTTTGGTTGGTTCTCCAACCCCAGCATCGCTGACAGCGACGCCGATGGAGTGAACGATTTCGATGAAGTCCAGGACAACACTGACCCCAACCAACCGTGCACCAACCTCCTTGACGACGATGGTGATGGTTTGAACAATTATTTCGAAAACACCACGGGTTGCGACCTGATTTACATCGGTATTACCAACGGTTCGCAGGATGTTTGGGTCACCACATCAACATCCTACGACACCGACCAAGGTGGCGTGGACGACCGCAGCGAATACTTTGACGGAACAAACCCCGAAAACGACCCCTCGGACGACATCCAGCCCGACGATTTTGACGGCGACGGCATCCCAGATGCGGTTGAAAACCAAACGGGAACAGACTGGACCAACCCCGATACCGACGGTGGTGGCATGCTCGATGGTCAGGAATGCCCCGATATCTTCTGGTTCGTGAACTGTGCTGGAGCACCCTTTGACCCCTTCGACCCTACCGATGACATCATGTCAACCGGCGTTGTTTTCTATGCCAACAACACCTCGGGCACGGTCGACCTCGACCTTGATCACCGATGGAGAACCATCACGAATGATTTCTACACGGGGACGACCTATGCTCACATTGACAGCGTTCATCCATCAGAGACCATCGCCATACCGATGAGTAACTTCACCCATCTTGCGCCCCTGTCCTTTGCCAATTCAACGGTTCAGTGGAATGTACAGTTCACCCAGCCGATGGCCTCTGGACAAATACCCGCACCCTCGTCTTATTCCAACATCTCGTTTTATTTTGAGCCCACCGCCAACATCTCGCGGTCCAACGATACCCACATTCTCTCGCTGGTTGATGGTTCCGTGGACCAGATGATCTNTGAGCAACCAGAGTATTACTTTGACTGGGCAACATTGGCATCGACCACCGTGCCAGGGCAAGGTTTCCCTTACGAACTCCTGGTTGACGAGCGATTCACCAACGCCACCAGCGAATACTCCTATGTGCAGAACATCACTGCTGCTGTCATCAGCGAAGCGGGTGCAACCGATGCCTACAGCACGGCGCTCGCCATTGAGGATTTCATCATCAACGGTAACGCCACAACCGAATTTAAGCGAAATTACAACGGTTCGGGAACCGTCAGTCCCGTTGACGTCACACTCAATGTTCTCGAGGCTCTCAAGGAAGGGTCTTGTCGGGAATTCAACACCGCCTTCGTCACCATGGCCCGAATCGCGGGGCTACCGGCTCGACAAGTCACGGGCTACATCGGCGGCACCTGGACCGGCGACGGTTATGCTGTGTACTCCACCGATGCTGCAACCTGGTCGGAGGTCCGCCTCCAACAAAACAGTGCGAACGGTAACACCGACCTTGGCTGGATTCCATTTGACCCCTGTCCACCAGCAGAGGAGATTGAAATCGTCAATCAGTCCATTTCAACGCTCACCGTTGCTCGAGATGGCACGGAGACCATCACCGTCTCCGGACAACTGCGTTATGTCGCCAACGGCACACCCATTCAGGACATCCGTGTCTTTTCTTACTTGACGCCGGTTGACGACGCTCCATTTGTCCCTGGTTTCGGTGCTACGCAAGAACGCCTTCTTGACGAAAACATCACCGATGCTAACGGAACCTTCACCCTGACTGGCTTCCCATCTGCACCAACCGCTCCGGGCATGCACAACATCGTCATCGAGCACCGTCAGTCGGGCTATGTATCCCATGACGGCGTCATCTTTGATGGCTATGTGAACTTGACCGATAACGCCACGTTGAATCACACTGCGCCGCTGGCCATCAACGCTCCCATCGCTGGTGCGGGTGCCACCACGGTGCTCGAAGGCCGTTTGGTGTTGGCNCAACAACCCACGGATGAAATCTTCAACATGCCCAACCAAACTGTTTGGTTGACNTACACGTCCTCGGTTGACGGGGCACAGAATTTCTCCGCTCAAACCGATGCCAGCGGTTCATGGACCATGACACTCAATTTGAGCGAAGCTGAAACACTTGGCAACCTCTCTGCAACGCTTGGATTCTCTGGTTGGCAGGACACTTCTGTGCCAGGCGTAACGCCAGCGACCTTCCATCTGAATCCCACCACCACATCCATCGTACTGAACGTGACCGAGGCCCCGAACTTGACCGCAACCATCGAGGGGCCGCTTACGAATAAGAGCATCATTCTGCTCGGCGACGATATTTGGGTCAACGGCAGCGCCCTCTCTCTGGGTACAACGCCAACAGCCCTTGCCGGTGACCTCCAGTTTTCGATCCGCGCCAATGATTCGGGCGATGAATGGCTTGAACTGTTCAATTTGAGCGTCTCTGGAACCTTTTCATTCCAGTTCTTGATGCCAACCAATGTGATGGTTGCAGCGGGCGCTATTGAGACGAGGCTGCGCTTCTTCCCCTCNACATTACCCGCGACCGACGATGCTGACATGACGGTTGACCCGCCTTTCTTCTTGCGCGGGCTGCTCACCTTCGTTGTCCAAGANTCCTCACAAGTGCGAGGTCAAGATGCCCTCGTTTCGGTCCAAATCAACGACCACAGAGGGGTTGCAGCGGGTGCTGAGATTCTTGGAAATTACGACTTCTCCTTCAACGGTTCGTGGTTCAACACAACGGTTGACCCCGAACTTGACCTTCTGGAAATCGTTCTCCCACTGGCAGCCAATCTCAGATCAGGCGACTACCAGATTGACATCTCCTTCAATGGTTCAACCTTCTATCAACCATCGACGGGCTTAGGCTCCATTCGCGTGATGGCGGACATTGGATGGAACCTCTCCATCGGACAAGATTGGACCTTCATGGGCAATTCCACTCGCCTCTTTGGCGATGTCTTTGATTCCGTTTATTTGACGCCGGTGCTCAACAACACCACGCTCATCAGCGTGAGTTTGTTCACCGAGCAAGGCCCTATTGATGTGGCGCAGTCAACCCTGAACAACACAACGGGAGCCTTTGACATCCCCATCACCATGCCAACGAACCTACGTTCGGATGCGTATGAATTCGTGGTGGACTTTGATTTCCTCAGCCAAGCACCGGTAGGTGGAGCCTACTACACCTTTGTTGATTCAGCGGTACCACCGGCACCGCCCACACAGATTTCAACGCTGGGCGGTATCATCACGGAGGTGGTGGTCGAAGCTGAACGCGGCGCCTACATTGTTGAGATGAACGACACGGTGTCCTTCACCGCAAAGGTCACCGATATCGCTGACGCCTCGAACATCAGTGGAGTCAGCGTTGATTACATCTGGGATTATGGTAACAGCAACCAGAGCCTTGGAGTCGNNACGACTGACGCGGAAGGAAACGCCACGTTCGACTTCACGCCTTCGGGCATTGCCCCCGGCTACTACGACGTGGGCATCGTCGTGCAAGATGACCTCTCTGCAGCATTGAGTGCAGGAAACTCACGTCGCTATGGGAATTCAACCATCATCAACGTGACCGTGCAGGTGACCAGTGATATTTCCCTGACATCGGTTCCGAGTACGGTGACAGCCGGTGTTGCTTTCAACGTCGTTGGGCAAGTGGAAGACGCTGAAAACTCGAGTCGTCCGCTCATCAGCGCTGTTCGCTTGAACGTTTTCTGGCTTGAGAATCCTGAAGAATTACTCCTCAGCAACTACGCCACCACAAATAACGGCAGTTTCAACATGACCGTGCCGACGGATACCGCTGGAAACGGAACCACTCGCGGCCCTCATACGCTGGTGATCACGGTGGTCAACGAATCCTCGCCGTTTTACTTGACCGCAACAGCCCAATCACCAATCCAAGTCATGGGTGTCTCACGGTTGGAGAGCCTGCAACCGTTGAACGCTGTGGTCATCAACCGAGGTAACGACATCAACATGTCCGCCCAACTTGTTGAGGCCTCTGACATGTTTACTCCGCTCTCAAGTTATGAGGTCGCCCTGCAATTCCACGAGACCTGGCTTTCGCCACAAATCACGAACGGTGAAGGCTTTGCGAACTTCAGTTTCAACGTGCCCTATGACCATCCATTGGGCCTCATCGTGGTTCAAATGTCGTTCAACGGTTCCACTGATTTGCTGTCAACAAGCGCTAACCTCACGAGCATAACCGTCCGCTCATTGACCTTCATGGTCGTGGATTCCATCACGGCCAACCCAGTTGCTGGTACCTCCTTCAACATCAGCGGGCAGGTCGTCTCCGACAATGGCTCAGGATTGGTTCAGCGAGATAACAGTGTCTTGCCCAATGCCAACGTCTTGTTCTCCATTAACGGGCAGCCCACCGGTTTCACCGCCACTGGCGGCGCCGTTGGCGTGGATGGCTACTGGAATGCCACCATTCGGTTGAGCGAAACGTTCGCTGCTGGTAGCCATCTGATGGAAGCCACCTACATCCCGAACGTCAATTTCTATGTCGGTTCAGACAACAACACCACGTTTGATTCTCGTGGCTTTTCCGTGATGAACTTCATTTTGCCCGCCCTCGATGGCATCGGTCAGCCTTCACTGAACGACCGCACCGACCGCGGCGATGTGGTTGAATTCTCGGTCCTGCTTCGAGATAACCAAGGTTTGCCGTTGGCGAATCAAAGCGTGGTTGTCACGCTCACAGACACGATAAATGATGCATCTCCGGTACAAATCACGGTGCTCACAGCATCCAACGGCTCTGCTTGGGGCAATCTCACCGTGCCCGCCAACATGAGCGTCGGCCCGACGGGTATTCACGCCGACTATGCAGGTATTGCCGGCACGACCGGTATCGTCGGAACCAATGCCAGTTCGGCCTTTGTGGTCCTTGGACAAACGGAACTCGTCATCACAGAAGCACCTACGGTCCTGGTGGCCGGCGATATGCTGGTGGTCAACGGCACCCTGCTCGATGACCTTGGTTTGGTGTTGCAAAGCAATGGCGTTCCAGCGACCGCAGTGGTCCACTTGCTCATTGACGGTGTTCCGGTGGCGAGCATCGAGACCGATAACATCTCTGGCGCCTACACCTTCTCCTACATGCTGCCCGAGGACACGGCAGCAGGTCCCCACCAAATCTCGGTGGAGTTCCGAGGTGGACGAGAATGGGTTGACCCGGTCGGCTACGGCGACACCAATAACCCCGAATACTACCAACCCAGTTCGGCCATGGTAGAATTCAANGTCAGNGTNCCAACAAAGATTCTGCTCTTGACCGCCACGGGCGATGCTGACCGCGACACGACCATCACCATCCAAGGNCGCCTGCTCGACCTGGTCGATAATCCACTACCAAACTTGACCATTGAGGTCTGGCTGGGCGGCCAATGGCTCACCAATGCAACGACGGACGAGCTTGGGGAATTCTCGGCCGTCCACCCTGTGCCTTCTGACGCTCCACTTGGCCCGGTGGNCCTTGAGACTCGCTTTACCGGGACGGTGGCCTACCTCCCGAGCAACGCNACNGGTTTGTGGGAAATTTTCAGCCCAGTTCTTGTTTCGGTTGACATCACTTCACCGGTCGCCGTCAACCAGACGGTGTCCATTACTGGCTCAGTCGTTGACAACCAACTCCTTGGTGTGCCAAACCACGAAGTGCAGCTGGTTGTCGAAGGCATCGTTATCACCAGCCTAACGACGGACGAAAGCGGTGCCTTTTCCTTTGATTGGGTCGTGCCGGACATCTTTGACTTTGGAAACCGCACCCTGTTGGCAGAATCACCACCTCAAGGCTACTACCGAGGCGGGGAAGGCAATGCGACCTTCTTCCTCTCGCACCGCTCGTGGGTCACACTCCTCTTTGAGGATGGTATTGATGCAACCCGTGGAGACACCTGGGAATTGAGCGGGCGGCTCTACGACTTTGACACCATCGACCGAGACGGTTTGGTCGGCTTTGAACTCCTCGTCAAACTTGATGGAAACACCCTCTTCACCACCACGACTGGAGCAGACGGCGAATGGAGTGCAACCGTACCCGCCACCATGGACCTCGCCCGAGGACAGCACACGATTTCGGTGGTGTTTGAAGGCACGCAAGCCCATCTGCCTACTGACGCTGAAAACAGCGTTCGAGTCTGGGCCGACCTCATCATCCAAGTTGACGCGGCCTCCATCACCAACGTCGTGACCCGCTCAGACAGTGTGTTTGAACCGATCTTCTACTCTGGCTCCGTGCAGGAAGTCGGAGGTTCAGGCGAGGTCTTTGAGAACCTCGTGCTGAGCATCGGAAACGGCTCTGACTGTGAAAGCGGTCGTGAAGGAGCACGTTGCTTTACAGACAGCAGTGTTTTGTGGTCGAACGGCAACTTCTCGTTAACCGCCACGGCGCCATACTGGTTGGATGTGGGTTCGCAATACTTCTTCCTCGATGTGGCCAGGAACGATACGCTCTACCTCAACGCTGCCAGCATCAGTCAAACCGTCTTCGTACAAGTTGACGCAGTCATCACGGTTGACCTCCTCGAAGTGGTTGAGGATGAACAAGAAGAAGTCGGTGGCTCCCTTATCGTGATCGCTGAAGACACCGGTATCGGTTTGCCTGGTATTGATGTGGTTGTCTACCTGTACGACGAGAACCAATCACAACTTGCCAACCGCCAGGCGAAAACTGATGAAACCGGTAAAGCCACCTTCGTCTTTGATGCTGACCCTCCCTATGGTGATGCAGATGTATACGGTCAGTTGACCATGGACATCATCGTCAACGACCCACGGCTTTCCGCTCAAAGCATCCAAGCCTTCGAAACGCTCCGCAGTGATGGGTTCGCTGTGAAGTATGACTTTGCTCAGGAACAAGCCGATACACCGTGGTGGTCCTACATTCTCGTGCTCGTGTTGGCGGCGCTCATCGCAGGTGGCGTCGTGATGTATCGACGAAAGCAACTCGCTGATGACTTGCTCAAGGACGCTGCTGAGGTCTTTGCCTACACGGCAGAATTGTTGGCGGCTGGCGATGCAACTCGTGAAGCCATCTTCACATGCTACCAGGACTTGTGCGGCCTTCTGCAACAACGGGGCTTCCTTCGCCGTGATTTCGAGACGGTACGTGAGTTCGAATTTGCCATTCGTCAGGCTTTGCAAGGTGTGTCTGAAGACGCCCTAACAGCGCTTGACAACACCTTCGAAATGGCAAGGTACAGCCGAGAAGAGATGGGCGCCCAACACCAAGAAGTCGCAGTTCAAGCCTTGACCCGAATGACCGGTGAGATCGCCCAAATCCAAAAGGTTCCACAGCGCTGATGTTTACCAGCGAAGGTGAAGGCGACCTTGGGAAAAGGTCGCTTGTAGCGTAGCGTTGGCATCAGCGGGCAGTGGGAGTTCACGCACCAATGGCGGGCCCTCGGGGTCGTGGATGTTGAGTTTGACCAGCGTGGCATCTTCGGTTGCTTTCACATGAAGTTGAATCGCTTCCTCGTGCGTTCCAAGAAGGGGGATGGTGAGGCCGTCTGGGTCGACCCGGCCATTGATGCCTTGAACAATCCAGGACAAGGCACGTTCAGGGTGTTGGTCTGCCAAACCAGTTTCAGGAAGCATGCCGGCCGTCACCAAGACTTCTGTGTGTCGGGCACGAACTTCGTCAAGATGCGTCGGGGCCGTTTCAAAAGCCGCTTGCAGGTTGGCTGCGTCCGTTGAGAGCCCGTCAATGGCCGGTTCAAGGGCGGTGGAGGCTGTATCCTCTGATGTCATGTCCAGTGGCTGCCATTCGTCCATGGGCATTTGGAATTGACGAGCCCACATGAACCTTCGGACGAGACTTACTCGGTCTCAAGTGAACGGTCGGGGTGCACTTTACTGAAAAATCGGCGAGCAAAACGATGGGTTGAATCATGGTCGCTTGCATCGTTCATCCGTAAATCCGCAGGGAAACAACCGGCATAGGTCCGGTCGGTGACGCGTCGGTCGAGCAGGAGAATGAGGGCCCGGTCTCCGATGGAGCGGATGGGTCGTCCCATGGCTTGGAGGATTGAGTTGACCGCTGGTTGAGATACCGTGTAGCGCCATGCCAAATTCCGACCAAAGCGTTCCTCCGCATAGGTTTTCAACGCCTTTGAGAGGACCGAAGGCGGTGAGTTTGGAATGCCGATACAGGCCACGGCGTCAAGGGCGCCGCTGTGGTAATCCACACCTTCGGATAGACGAGCTCCGAACACGCCGGCGAGCAGGATTTTCCGTCCGCTTCTCTTTTCTTCAAGAAGGGTATCAACAACCTGGTCCAAATCCTGCTTGGTCCACTCTCGGCTTTCTGCCATGATTCGTACACCTTTGAAATGCCCTTCAAGCACGACTTCGTTGAGCATCGCGTAGGATGGTGCAAACACGGCCACGTTGCCGGGCGATGCATCGATGAGCGCCTGAATATGTTCTCGGATAGATCGGGTGTTTTCCGGACTGCGCTCAGTGTATTTTGTGGTCACGTTCTTAGCAACGAGAACGGGCCTTCTCATGGCTGCAAAGGGAGAGGGGTAGGCCACCGAGGTGGTGGATGATGGAGGCAGAGCCAAGATATTGGCGTACATGCTGGGTGGATAGAGTGTTCCAGACATCAACATCGCACCCGCCGACTGCTCAAACACGGGCTTGGAAACAAGGCCTGGGTCAAGAAGGTGGGTGGTGATGCGGCCGTCTTTGCCTTTGGTATCGTAAATCATGGTCAGGGCGGGTGTTGAGCCAAATTTGAGCATGCAGTCCAGAATTTCAGCGACACGGTGGGCGTTTGGTTCCATCGGGTTTCCATCGTCGCCTGCCTCCATGTCAACGTCAACGCTGGCGAGAATATCGCGCAGTTGATGGATTCGGACGGCAGGGTCAACGGCAGGATGTTTTGATGAAGCGGGGGCCTCGAGTTGCTGTTGCCCTGCCTTTCCTTCCACGATATCGCACGCTCGGTGAATGACGTTAAGGATGTCATCAACCGAAACTTCGGCTTCTTCATCTTGGCCTGAGAGGTTTCGGAGATATTGAGAAAAGAGGGCATCAAAGCCAACTCTGGACGCTTTGACCACCTCAAAAGCCCATGCTGCAAGACCGTGGGCCATGGACAGGGCTTCGCCTCCCGGTGCGTTCATGGCTTGAGCCAGCATTCCAGCATATTCTTCAAGTTCCATCTGCGAGTTTCGAATCATCGTTCGTGTCAATCGTTTCTCAAGCGTCATTCGGATGCGGTCAGGAAGGTTGTGGGCTTCGTCCACGACGATGATAATGTCTTCAAGAGCGAGGTCCATGGCNTTGAGACTTGATTCCCTGACCCCGTCGTCAAAGAGGTGATTGTAATCGCCAACAAAGACATCAGCTCCGCTCACGGCTTCTCTTGCCGCTTTCCAAGGACAGGTTTGGGCGGGTTCACCGTGCACGGTGTGTGTTCGTGCGATGTCGACCAATTCATCAACATGGAGGGGAGATGCAAGTATCCGCTCCTTGAGGCCAGGAGCAGAGGTGATCCACGGTTTGCAAGACCTTGTTTTCCTCGCTTGACTGCAAAGGAGGGAGAAGACCAGTGGTGATTCTTTGGCGAAGGGCTGGATACACATCCCGGCCTGACCCACCATGTCCACCAGGCGCACCGGCATCATGCCTTTTCTGCGGTCATTGATGCGACGCACCGTGTCCACGACAATTCGGTGCTGTGTTTGGCGGGAGGTCAGGAAAAAAATCGTTTTCTTCTGAGGCGATTGACTGGCGACTTCGAGAGCGGCGGCTAGGGAGGCTGCGGTTTTTCCAATCCCTGTCGGGGCTGCTGCCAGATGGTAGCCTCCTTTTTCGAGGGCTTTGATGCCGTCTTGAATCATCTCCAGTTGGCCTGGTCTTGGTTTGGCGTGAGCAAGGAAGGGATAGATGGAGGAATCCACCTGTTCTTCATGCTCGTTCATATCCTACATCCTACGGCGACCCTCCTAAAGGATTGGCATGGAGGTCACAGGTTTGACCGCAGGAAATCAATGTGCCCAGAAATGTGGGGGCTGGGCACGGGGGAACCACCGCGTCAACTGACGGGAGTGGAATCTGAGCCTCCCTGGCCGTCGTCCAGGGAGGTGTGTGGGGGTGTTTGGTTTTGGGAACCAAGGCCAAGGCGTGCACGACGGGCACGCTGATACAGCGAGACAAAGCTCTGCAGGACAGGCCGGTCCTGCGGAGCTCCAAGGGTGGCATCACCAAGGTTGTATCCTGAGTTTTGCCAATTCATCCCATCCCCTCCAGTCTCTCACCATTCATTCTTGGTATTCGCTGCGTCGTATCGTCGAAGCCCTGGACGCCTCCACGGCTTCTTCGAGTGTGGTATCGATCGGTTGCATCTCTGCAACGGCTCGCTTGATGTAGAGTTTGAGTCCCTCCTGCGCTGCGTGCTCGGGCGTGATGCCGCCCAACTCATACAGCTGGCCCAGGCGTTGCTGGTCAGCACGACCCAACGGAATTCGAATGGACTTCATGTTGGCCAAAAGCGGCTGGTTGTGAAGGAATTCCTGAATGGCCAATCGGACCACGTCGGACCTGTTCCGGGCTCCATCCATGCCGATTCGTGCATCGAGGAGAGCCAAATCCTCCTCGGTGATTCTGAGCGAGACTGCACTGGTGGGTTGGGTCATTCCGGTTCCTCCTGTAGGATGAGACAGGAACAGGCAGTATATCAATGTATGCAGTATGATGACAAAACGTCATTACCTGAATACAAATGCTTGGTCCGTTGCAAACGTTGGCGAAGTTTCAAGGACGAGTCGCTGGCGTAAACCATCATGACCCTGGTCCCAACCCGAGGCCTCTACTTGTACCTTGAAACCCTTCGAGTGGCCTTTGACGACGCCATTGTGACGGACGACGAAGCTCAGATCTTGCGGATCCTGGCCGGCGCGTTGGGCGTCGCTCCTTCCGACACCGCCGAATGCTTGGCGGTGGTCTCAGGCGATGCCGAGTGGCCGTTTGACGAGGAGAGTGAGTTCATCGGCCATCAGATGGGCGACGCCACGACGTATCAGTCGGCCCTCATCGCTGCGCTTGACGACGACGTGATCAGCGAGGAGGAGTGGGCCATGCTTGACCACTTGCGTCGTATTGTAGGTCTCCAAGAGGACGAACACGCGCTCATCGAAGAATCCATTCGCGCCATGTCGGAAGTGGATGAAAACGGTCAACGGCGGGTCAAACGCCTGGAACGCTACCTCGCAGTTTGCACCTTCTGAACGCCGTTTTTTGCCGGGCCAAACGCACCTCTGTGAGATGACTCAGGGGCAACCATTAGAAAGGGACTGCATAAGGGCGNCGCAACACACCTCCGNGTGGTAGAAGGTATGTCGATGAGCCCCAGTGATGCAATCTATGCAAAAGTCGTAGCCCGTGACCCAGACCAACCTGAATTTCACCAAGCGGTGAAGGAGGTCCTCGAATCGCTTGAGCCCGTGCTCGAGGCCAACCCCCAGTACATCTCCATCGTGGAGCGCGTCGTGGAGCCTGAACGCCTCATTCACTTCCGAGTTCCCTGGGTGGACGATGATGGTAACACGCAGGTGAACCGTGGCTTTCGCATCCAGTTCAACGGTGCCATCGGCCCTTACAAGGGTGGACTTCGTTTCCACCCCAGCGTCAACACGTCCATCTTGAAGTTCCTGGCTTTCGAGCAGATTTTCAAGAATTCGCTCACCGGCTTGCCGATGGGAGGTGGAAAAGGAGGTGCAGACTTTGACCCGAAAGGAAAGTCCGATGGCGAGGTCATGCGATTCTGTCAATCCTTCATGATGGAACTCTGGCGCCACATTGGCCACGACTGCGACGTTCCCGCAGGCGACATCGGTGTTGGTGGACGAGAGATCGGATACATGTTCGGCATGTACAAGCGCTTGCAAAACGAATTCCAGGCCGGTGTTTTGACCGGTAAGGGCCGATCGTACGGCGGCTCCCTCATTCGTCCCGAAGCGACGGGTTACGGACTGGTGTACTTCGCCCGTGAGATGCTGGCTACAAAGGGCAAGTCCTTCGAGGGCGCCACGGTCTCGATCTCCGGCTCAGGCAACGTGGCTCAATTTGCTTGCGAGAAAGTCCTCGATCTCGGGGGCAAGCCCGTCACGTTCTCGGACTCCTCCGGTTTCATTCACGACCCAGAAGGCATCGACCGGGCGAAACTTGCCTTCGTCATGGACCTCAAGAACAACCGTCGCGGACGGATTTCCGAATACGCCAAGGAATACCCCTCCGCCACCTTCACCCCCAGCGCTCCTGAGCCCTCCGTGAACGGCCTGTGGAACGTTGACGTTGACGTGGCTCTTCCGTGCGCCACGCAAAACGAACTCAACGGCGAAGAGGCCAAGATGCTCGTGGCCAACAAGGTCATCGCTGTTGGCGAAGGAGCCAACATGCCGTGCACCCCGGAAGCGGTTGAGGTGTTCCAGGAGGCAGGCGTTTTGTTCGCCCCGGGGAAAGCCAGCAACGCCGGAGGTGTCGCCACCTCAGGGCTCGAGATGTCGCAGAACTCGCTCCGCCTCTCGTGGACGCGTGAAGAGGTTGACAAGCGCCTGGAAGACATCATGGTCGACATTCACAAGAATGCGTTTGAAACGGCAAAGGAGTACGGCCGTGAGGGCGACTACGTCTTCGGTGCAAACGTGGCCGGTTTCCTCAAAGTCGCAGAGGCCATGATGGCTCAAGGCGTTGTCTGATCCGTTTCCGCGTGGGTTTTCGAACGCTTGGCATCAAACAGGCCTGGCCATCGCCCCTTGAGCCTGCGGAACAGCCACCTCGAGAAAACCATGGAGCATCCAAGAAAAACAAGCGATGTCCACCACGGAGCCGTCCCACTGGTTGCGAGGGCGTAGGTAACCACCAAGATTCCGACGCCGTACACCGCCCGAAAAGCAGAGAACACAACAAGCCCACGAACAACGGGGTTGTCCAACAATCGAGCCCCGTCTTCACGCATGGCAGGCCCGTCCGTTCTCAGCCTCGGAATTGTTGGAAGTACTGCTGAGTGTAGCGAACGGCGTCGTCGTGCGGGTAGCCCTGAGCGAGCAAACCGTTGTAGTATTCACGCGCAGGGTCGGGTTGAGCCACGGGGGGCGGAACCACCGCAGGCTGAACCGCTGCGACAGCGGGCGTTGGTTGCTGAGCGTACATCGGCTGGGCAACGGCCGGTTGCGCAGAAAAGTCAGGCATGGCCACGGCGCTGGGTTGTGCTGAGAAGTCAGGCATCCCGCCGGGGGCCGCCCATGTTTTGTCCTCTTCTTTCCTGCCGCGTCGTCGCATGATCAATCCCACAAGAACCAACGCCACCACCAAGCCAACGCCGCCGCCGATAAGGGCGTTTGAGCCGGCGAGGAGGCTGGTCTCTTCCTCAGGTTCGAGAATCCATCGTGTGGGGTCGTTGGGGTACGCGTCCGCTCCGTCTTCTACACCGTAGTCCACGGTCGGGTCGGAATAATTGTCCTCGTCGGTGTCCAAGCAACCGATTCGGTCAGCGGTTGAAAACCCGTAGATGAGCGGACACGCATCAGCGCCTTGAAGCACGGTCCAGCCGCCGGAGGCGTCTGAATAGCCGTCCCCGTCGTTGTCCACGCAACCCAGTCGGTCAGTCGTTGAACTACCTCGTACGGTTGGACAATCGTCGGCTCGTTCGCCTGCAGGGTTGTCTCCGTAGGAATCAATGTCCTGGTCCGCCCACTGCGTGGGTTCGTTGGGAAAAGCGTCCGCTCCTTGAGCGGGGAGCCAGTTGGTGTTCGGGTCGGGGTCTGAATAGCCGTCTCCGTCGCTGTCGACGCATCCCAAGCGGTCAACGGTTGAGGTACCGGCAACGGTGGGGCACTCATCGGCGTCGTTCCCTGAGCTGTTGTCGCCGAACCCATCGCCGTCGACGTCCGCCCATTGCGTCGGGTCGGTGGGAAACGCATCTTGGAGGTTGTACCATCCGTCCCCGTCCTGATCGGGGCAACCGATCAGCCCGTTTTGCCAGGAGGTACCCTCTTGGGTCGGGCAGGCGTCCTGCACGGTCACGTCCTCACGAAGTTCACCGGGCCAGGAGGGGTTGCGGTTGGTCCACGTGTCGTTGGCGTAGTTGTCGCCAAAACCGTCGCCGTCAAAGTCGGACCATTGCGTGGGGTCGTCAATGAACGCATCCGCTCCGGATTCAGCGTTCCAAACACCGTCAGGATTGGAGTATCCATCGCCGTCCGAGTCGAGGCAACCCAAGCGATCCAGCGTTGAGGTTCCCACAACGGTGGGGCAGTCGTCCGGTGTGGTCCCTTCTGGGTTATCACCGTAGCCATCGCCGTCCGTGTCGTCCCACTGTGTGGCGTCCATTGGAAAGTCGTCGTCTTGGTCCGCCCACCCGTCGCCGTCCATGTCCGGGCAGGCGTTTTTTCCACCCAGCGTCGAATTACCAAACGCATCGGGGCAGTCGTCAAAGTTGTTTGACCATCCGTCGCCGTCGTTGTCCAAACACCCTTCTTCGCCCAGCGTGGAGTTGCCGAAGACGGTCGGACAGTCGTCGCTGACGTCTTCGAAACCGTCGGCGTCGTCGTCCGTGTCCTCGTCGGCGTCGCGACAGCCATCGCCGTCGACGTCCGTTTGTCCGTCCGACGTCCACGTTGGTCGTGGGGGTTGATAGGAGGAACGGGGACAGGTGTCGACGTCGTTTTCGACGCCGTCGTTGTCGATGTCAGCGTCTTCAACGTCGTCCTTGCATCCATCGCGGTCCCAGTCGGTCGAATTGGCCGGGTCGTCAAAGTTCTGGGTTGAGCCCCAGTTCGCAGCACCGCCGCGAGGACAGTCGTCGGGTGAATTGTCGGTGATGCCGTCGTTGTCGTCGTCGGAGTCGCACGCATCGCCCTGTGTGTCCCCGTCGGTGTTGCCTTGCAGCGGGTTTGAGACGTTCGGGCAGTTGTCTGAGACATCCGGCACACCGTCGTTGTCCGTATCGGCCTTCATCGAGGGGTCGATGACCCAAACAAAGTTGTCCCATCCACCGGTTGTCGTGACGCTGTCGGTCCCTTTGGTGATGGTGTCGCTTCCAGCAGGTCCGATGAACGAGCCGATCACGGCAGCAACGTCGCTTGAGTTGTAGGCAACGTCCCAACCCACCTCGAGCGCTGAACTCGCCGTGACGTCCAGCCACGACCAGCCACCGGTGTTGGTCAATCCACCCACCATGGCGTCCGCATCGAGGGTGGAGAGCCAAGCGCTGCTCGTACCCGTGGTTGACTTTGTTCCTGCGCTGAACGTACCGTCGAGGAAGAAGGACGTGAAGATGAGTTCTCCTTTGGAGTTGACGTCCATGGCCGTCAGCGTATCGGCGGTGTTTGAGCCGCCGGTGGCCGCCCACTGGTTGGAGGACGTGGAGCCTTCCTTGATGAAAAACAGGTCTGCACCGCCCTTGTTCGCCGTGATGGACCAACCGTTCTTTGCCATCGTTCCTTCGTAAGACCCACCGGCGTAGAGGTCGCCGTTGCCATCGACGGCCAGCCCCGTTAAGGAAACGGCCTGATTGGCGATTCCGTAACCGCTTACGGACTGGACTGCCCCGCCGCTTGATAGTTTGACCACGAACGAATCCTGCGTCCCGACGATGCTGTAGCTGTTGCTGCCGAAGAGGACGTTGTTTGGCGTGATCCCTGAAACGTAGATGTTCCCAGCGTTGTCAACCACCACGTCGGTGACTTGTTCGGTACCGCCGCCACCTCCGTGCACGACCCATTTCAGGTTCCCGCTCATGCCGTCGAGTTTTGCGATGAACACTTCAACGCTTGAAACGTTGATGCTGGTCCCACCAAAGTCGGTTTCGCCCGAGAAGACACCGGCGACGATGACGTCACCCACCAGGTCGACGGCCATGGCCTGAGGGATGCTTGAATCGGTGGACGAGTTGGGGAGGGTTTGGAAGCCTGTAGCCCACATCCAATTTCCCGTTGCGTCTGCTTGGGCGATGAATGCGTCGTACTGGACGGCCGAAGAAAGGGAAAATTGGCCGAAATCAACCGGTCCGTACATGTAGCCAGCGACGACGGCGTTTCCGGCGTGGGCCTGCACATCGGCCATGAACGAGACCCCACCTTGAGAATGGTCGGCACCCACGACGTAGTCCCACGCCCCGTTACCGTTGACGGATGCGAGGAAGAAGTCGTTACCGTTTGTGTACGGTGAGGTCGGAATGTAAGTGTGCGGGCCAAACACAAGCGACGGCGCTGAGGAGTTGACGTCACCTGCCACGACAAATCCGTTGTCTGCAGCAGCGATGGCCCCTGCGAATTCATCGTGGGTGGTTGATCCTCCGCCCGTTAGAAACACCTCTGCGGAGGTGCTGCGGCCGGTGGAGGTTGCAGCAACGGTCTGGTCGATTCCGAGCGATGCCGGAACGGCCAGCGAACTCAGGACGCTGAGCAACAGCAGGGCCGTCAGGGCGGTGGCAACTCGCGTGTGTGTTCGACGCATGGCTTGCCGTGGTCCCCAAGGGCCATCAAGGTGTTGTCGTGGTGATTCCGAAAAATCACTCGACGTTGCCTTCCAGCGCCATCAAGTCGCTGTCTCCAGCGTCGAGGACGGTGATCGTTGAGACGGAAAAGGGCTTTCCGCACGCGATGCCGAGCTCACGGTTGACCATTCGAGATCGGTGCATGCTCACCTCGGGGTGGGCGGCTCGCAATTCCGTGGTGTAGTCCTCCGGGCAGTTCGCAGCAAGAATCACCATCTTCGCGTTTCCGTTTGAGCAGGCGTCCTTGGCCTGGCGTTGTCCAAACAACAGGTTGCCCGTTGCGATTGCGTTTTTCAGTTGTCGGCTTAGATCCATTTCATTTCCTCCATTCTCCACGTGTGTTTCTCATGGTTGGAACTTCACTCCTCGGGGATGTAATACAGGGCGACGCTGCCGGTGCCCAGCGAGATGGGTTGACCGACAATGATGTTCTCGGCCACACCGGTCAAGTAGTCCTTCTCACCGATGATACCAGCCTTGAGCAGGTGGTTCACCGTGACCTCAAACGCCGCACGAGCGAGAATGCTGTGCTTGGTTCCGGACACACCGTGTCGGCCGATGGCTCGTACCTCGCCTTCGGAGGTCATCACGTCAGCGACCATCAACAAGTGGCGAACGTCCACTTCAAGTCGAGCACCGTCAAGGGTCATTTGAAGTTCGTTCACAATGGCTTGACGAGCCGCTTCAATGCCCAAATAATTGTAGATTTCGATGATGTTGTTGGTGTAGGTCCTGGAACGGTCGATGTTTTCCAGTTCGCTGACGCGTTGAAGGTTGCTTCCGATGGTTGAAAGGTAGTATTCACCGGTCTTGTCGTCAAGCTGGGGGTTTGCTCGTTCAATGCCCGGGATGCCTTTCAGACGCATGTCTCGAATCTTTTCTTCAAGTTGCAGCAGCATGGTGTAGGAAGGCGGGTTTTCCGCCAACTCGGCGAGGTCTTCTTCCGAGTGAACGCCTGGAATCATCGTCAAGGTTGAGGGGTTCTTTTCCTTGTCCGCTTGGACGTAAAGTCGGGTCGCTCGTTCGAGTTTGTCCTTCACCTCAGCGGCCGTCATGCCTTTCTGCTTGAGGTTCCCTTTGTTCAGGTTGAGAACCAGACGGCGCTGTGCGACGTCGGTTTCGAGGGTGGCGATGTTGACGGTGGTCGTCACTTCGATGGCGGCGGCCAGTTTCTTCGCTGCATTTGCATCTTGAATTTGCCCTTCCTTCAATCGAATGGTCATGGTTGGTGTTTGGGGGACCTTCCTGGCGTCAACGATTTCGATGATGCGCGGGAGACCTTGGGTTACGTTCACCGTGGCCACACCGGCGTAGTGGAACGTTCGCATCGTCATTTGCGTACCGGGTTCTCCGATGGATTGGGCCGTGATGATGCCGGCTGCTTCGTACGGGTCGATGCTGGCTCGGTCGAGTGCGACGATGGCTTCATCGATGACTTTCTTGGCCTGTGGTTTGGTGAGTTTCTTTTTGCCTCGGCTGTGGCAGGCCTTCGTCAGATCGGCCAGAATGCGGTTGGTGAATCGCCCTGATCCCGTTGCCTCAACCGCCTCAGCGAGCTTGGCGTACACGGGGTCGTTGGCGAGTTCATTTTCCATGGCTTGCATCTTTCGGTCGTGGTCGTAGGGTTCCATGTCCACGACGGTCTTGGCTCTGGTTCGGCGTTTGCTGGTGCGACCTGCGAGTCGAACCTTGGTGACAGGACCCGAATTTTCTCCATCGCCGTCTCGGCCTTTCTGTGTTGCAGCAAGAATCGTTCCGTGAATGTTACCGGCCGTTTCCGAGTCGGTTTCGCAAATTTTTGCAATGTCCGCTTGGCTCATCACCTTGACATCGTCCCACTTCCGGTCGTCGGCGAGGGCGTGGGCAAAGTTTTCGTCGATGCCCAAATCCATGAGCTTCTTCTTGGTTGCGCTCTTGACGACCATCAGTCTTCACCTCCGTCGTGCTCTGCGGATTCTTCCCATGCGCCCATGTCTTCTTCTTCGGTGCTGAACTCGTAGGAATCTCGGTTGTCCTCCAAACCGCCTTCGGTTCCGAGGGCGGCGTCGACGATGACGTCGATGTTGAACGGGGAGCCGTGCACGCCACGGGAGGGGTCAATGCCGTCTTCGCCGTAGCTGAACTGGATGATGCGGTTGGCCGTGTTTCGGACCGAAAGCATGTCATCGTCGTAGACCTTCAAATCGTCCATGGCGTTGATGAGACGTCGCTGCATGTACCCGGACTTTGCGGTTCGNACAGCGGTGTCGACCAGGGATTCACGACCGGATACGGACAGCATGAAGAACTCCGTTGGTTCCAAGCCGCGCTTGAAGGACGATGCGATGAACCCACGGTCCAGCGCACCGCGGCCGCCTCGCTTGAAGTGAGGAAGCACACGATCGTCGTATCCGCGCTCGAGTCGCTTTCCACGAACTTTGGCTTGACCGATGGACGCTGCCATCATGGTCAGGTTGTCCATTGAGCCACGAGCCCCTGAAATGGCCATGTTGACCGCGGCGTTGGTTGAACCCGACTTGTTGAGCTCGTCCTTGGCGATGTCACCGGCTTCTTGCTTTCCTTTGTCCAGCATTTGCATGATGTTCTCTTCGAGGGTCTCACGAGGGGTTCGACCCGGGCGGGTCTCGTACTTCTTTCCGTCTTTGCCGAACTTCTCGAGTTCTTGCGTGACGCCTTCTTGAGCGCTCGCGTTGGCTGCGTTGATGGCGTCAACGGCGTCGTCGGAGAGGTCTTCGTCGTCGATGCCCGTTGTGAATCCGAGCGAGGTGCACGCTGCGATGGACAATCGAGTGAACTCATCGAGGAACCGAGCGCCCTCCTCCGGGCCGTTCGTCTGTACGATGGCGTCCAAAAGACGGCCGTCTTCAGCACCGATGGCTCGCTTGTCGAGGGTACCGTCGACTTGTCCGTTTCTGACCATCACCATGTCGTTCGAGCGACTGCGGAATCGCAGGTGGATGTTGTCGGGAATGATGAGCGACACGATGTCTTGACCGCGGTAGGCAGGTTCGCCGTTCTCGTCTTTGACGAGTTCAGGCAGAGCGCCCGTGTAGCCGATGTTTCCAAGCATCTCCAAACCGTGGGCTTGGCGAATCATGGTTCCCGGACGAGACAGGAGGTAAGCACCCGAAATGTGGTCGTGGATGCCACCGATGACCGCACCACCGTACCGCGGGGTCAGGATGTGCTCTTGGACACGCATCAGAATCTTCGCTTCAGCGCGGGCCTCCTCGGACTGAATGACGTGCAGGTTCATTTCGTCGCCGTCGAAGTCAGCGTTGTACGGCGTACAAACGGCCAGGTTGAACCGGAACGTGTGTCCCTTCATGACGCGAACTTCGTGCACCATCATCGACATTCTGTGCAGGGACGGCTGTCGGTTGAAGATGACGACGTCGCCGTCGATCAGGTGGCGTTCAACTTGAAGACCGGGCTTGGGGTTGCCGTATCGGTCCAGCGTGGACAGTCGGTCCTCAACACCGGTTCGCTCTTCGCCCCACTCATCGAACGGGCTGCCGCAGTGGGGGCAGGCCACCTCAAGGTGTTCGGGGAAAGGTTCTGGGTTCGGGTTGTCGGCCTGAGCCAATTCGTGCATCCATCGGTAGTGGAGGATGGCCCGAGGGTCGTCGGCGGGGAGTTTTCGCCCGTTTTCATCGAGGCCCTGAAGGTTGTTGAGCGTGGCCGTGTCGTTGACGATGTAGCTCACTTCTTCTTGCTGGTCCATGCCGCTCAGAGCAATTTGCTTCTGCACGACGATGCCGGGAAGGAAGTTGGGAGCGGGCATGACCTCGTGGAGGTCGGGGCGTGCGCCGTGATAGTGGCCGTTCGTGTCAACGCCGCATTCCGGGTTGTGGCACCTGAATCCAGCGTTGATGAGTCGGCTGCGTGCGTTGATTTTGACGCGACGACCATCGCCGCGAACGATGTAGTTGACGCCAGGGTGGACGTCGGGTCCACGAAGAATCATCTGTCGCATCTGCTCTCGATTTCGCGTCGTGACACGAATGGGGACCGTCAGTTCCTTGGCGATCTTGGTCGGAACACCGACCTCGTTGACGCTGAGGTAGGGATCCGGCGAAATCACGGACCGNGCACAGAAGTTGACACGCTTCCCCGAAAGGTTGCTTCGGAATCGGCCTTCCTTCCCTTTCAGACGCTGCGTCAGGGTTTTGAGGGTTCGACCCGAACGATGGCGAGCGGGTGGAATGCCCGATGTTTGGTTGTCAAAGTAGGTGGTGATGTGGTACTGAAGCAGTTCCCAAAGGTCCTCAACAATGAGCTGAGGTGCGCCGGAGTCGCGGTTTTCTCGCAGGCGCTGGTTGATGCGCAGCACGTCAACAAGTTTGTGCGTCAGGTCGTCTTCCGAGCGGTCGCCGCTGTCCAAGGTGATGGACGGTCGNACGGTGATCGGAGGCACGGGGAGCACCTTGAGCACNACCCANTCNGGTCGGTTNTGCTTGTCCATGCCGATGAAGATGAGGTGCTCGGGNGGGATGCTGCTGAGCCACTCNCGGACNTCNCGAGGGTTGAGTTTTCGCTCGGTGTTGTCGTGCTTCTCCTTGAAGGTCGTTGGCTTGTCAAGAATGATCTTGCCCTGGGTTGAGCCGCAGTGCATGCAGACCTTTCGCTTGGTTCCCGAGGTGACCTTTTCAACTTCTTTGATGATCTTGGAAAACTCGGTTGAACCCACACCGTGCTTGGTGATGACGTCGCGAATTCGGTTGCGGTAGTAGTCCTGCTCACTCTGTTCGGGGTTGGAACCGGGCGAAGTGCCGGGTTCGCTGTGAAGCAGAATGTTGCTGCAGTCGTTGCACGTGGCCTTCAGAGCGGTTTTGATGAGGTTCACGAATCCGATGTGAATCACGGGCAGTTCCAGTTGGATGTGACCGAAGTGGCCGGGGGAATCTTGGTACTGACAGTTGTCGGTCGGGCAGAGCAAACCGGGCTCGATGACACCCATGTGCGGGTCCATGAGGCCTTGCTTGTAGGCGTGCCCGTCGTCCTTGTAGGTGTCCGCCGTCTTGACTTCAACGGCCGACATCTTTCGGATTTCGCTCGGGTCCATCAGGCCAAATCGAATCTGGGCGATTCGCTTGGGGATCATTGTGCTCTTTCGACTCATCTTCGGTCCTCCAGTTCAAGACGCATGGCCACACC
>FUFK010039579.1_pt1 | contig 26507 bp, 23 predicted proteins | sample 1021851 | NCBI WGS metagenome assembly FUFK01 (sample SAMEA51879418, study PRJEB19060) | metagenome
AATTCACAATGTAAAGAATTGGGTTGATTTTAGAGAAGAATTGCCACTGATCGCTCAAAATTTCTATAGAGTAAAAGATGCCGCCCAGGTAGATTAATGGAGTAAGCACGAAAGTAGGCACAATGCTGATATCGTCAAAAGTTTTAGCATACACACCATTAATTAAGCCTAAAATTGAAAATAATGTTGATGTTAATAAAATTGAAAAAAGTGTCAGAAATACATTACTGATACCAAAATTAGTGAAAAATAAGCTTACCAAGACAACAACTACACCAACCAAAACTCCTCTTGCTATGCCTCCCACAATAAATCCCAGAAGAATTGCCCAATTTGCCATGGGGGAAATAAGTATTTCTTCGATAGCTTTCTGAAATTTTGCTCCAAAAAATGCTGAGGCAACATTAGCGTAAGAGTTGGTTATGACAGCTAACATTATTAGTCCTGGAACCATGAATTCTAGATATGTGAGACCTTCATAACCAGGCATTTCTCCGATCCTGCTTCCAATTAATTCGCCAAATATTAAAAAATACAACGCAGTAGTGATCGCGGGCGGAATAATTGTTTGAATCCAAATTCTAAGTATTCTTCTAACCTGGACGTATGACAATGTTTTCAAAGACTGGAAATGATTCATTTTTTTGATGTGAGGTTTAAAAATAGTTCTTCTAGTCTATTGGTTTGATTTTTAATGTTTGTAACTTCTAACTGTTTGAAAGAATCGTTTTCGAATAATTTATTCATACTGACATCTTTAGGCACGATCACAGAAAATTTATTGTTGTCTTCTATAGTTAGATTAAAACCATCAATTTTCAGATTGTCAGGAATACTATTAGTTGTTTCTATTGTAAAGACTTGGTTTTCCAACTTCTTAAGTAAATGTTCCATTTTTGTATTTTCAATGATGTTGCCATTATCAATAATCGCAATATTTCTACAAAGATTTTCCGCTTCTTCAAGATAGTGGGTAGTGAGAATAATAGTTGTGCCGCCTTTATTAATGTCGATTAGAAAATCCCAAAGACCTCTTCTTAACTCTATATCGACGCCAGCTGTTGGCTCGTCCAGTATCAATAATTCAGGCTCATGAATTAGAGCTTTGATTATCATTACCCTTCTTTTTTGACCACCAGATAATTCTCTGATAAAGACATCTCTTTTGTCCCATATGCCCAATTTTTTTAAATATTCTTCGGTTCTCGCTGAGGCTATGTTTGGACTTACACCGTAATAACCAGCTTGTGCCATTATGACGTCTCTAACTTTTTCAAATTGCGAAAAATTGAATTCTTGATTTACCACACCAAGCTTTGTTTTTGCCAAAGGAAAGTTTTCATCAATATCGACACCACAAATCGAAATTGATCCTTGGTCTTTGTTGACGAGTGATGAAATTATTCCGATGGTTGTCGACTTTCCAGCACCATTAGGGCCTAATAAAGCAAAGAAATCACCACTTTCAACAACTAGGTCTATACCTTTTAATGCCTCAACTTTATTTGCATAAACTTTTTTTAGATTCTTTATTTGTAAAGCTTTCATTAGTGTCTTTTAGATAAGTGGTTTACAGCTCCCGATATTCCGCTAATAGTTAATGGGTACATTTTTTCATCCATCAAGGCATTAATCATTTTTATAGTTGAGGTATAGTCCCAATGATCTTCATGCACAGGATTTAACCAAACGGTTTTGTGAAAATATGAGTGAATCTTCTTCAACCAATCTTCACCAGATTCTTTATTCCAATGCTCGATACTTCCACCAGCATTGGTAAGCTCGTATGGGGCCATACTTGCATCTCCAATTATGAGAATTTTATGATTTGGTGAAAATTTGTTGAGAATACTTTGTGTAGGTATTCTATTTTCATTTCTTCTAAAATTATCTTTCCAAACTGATTCATAAATGCAATTGTGAAAATAATAATACTCAAGATTCTTAAATTCAGATTTTGCTGCTGAAAATAATTCTTCACACATTTTCACGAATGGGTCCATTGATCCACCAACATCAAAAAAAACAATTAGATTTATATCATTAAGCTTTTCTCTGACATACTCCAATTCTAAATAGCCGGCATTCTTAGCGGTGCTTTTAATTGTGTTATCTAAATTGAATTCAAAATTTTCACCTTTCCTTGCCATTTTTCTTAATTTCCTAAGAGCGATTTTTATGTTACGCGTACCTAACTGTAAGGAATCATCAAGATTTTCATAATTTCTTTCTTCCCAAACTTTTGCTGCCATACCTTTATTGGATTTGCCCCCTACTCTTATACCATTTGGATGATTGCCCGAATTACCAAAAGGAGATGTGCCGGCAGTGCCTATCCATTTATTGCCACCATGATGTTCTTTTTCTTGTTCTTCCAATCTTTTCTTAAATTCTTGCATTAACTGTTCTAATCCACCCAAATCCTTAATTTTCTTTAAGTCCTCAGCGCTTAAATTCTTCTCGAACTCTTTTCTGATCCAGTCTTCGGGCACTATCATTTTTAAAACATCATCCATATTTTCAATCCCTCTAAAATAAACATCGAACGCCCTATCGAATTTATCGAAGTATTTTTCATCTTTAACTAAGATTGTTCTCGATAGAAAATAAAAATCATTCCAATTAGCAAAAACGAGTTGTTTTTCTAATGCTTTTAAAAGATCTAGAAATTCTTTCAAGCTTACGGGCACACCATAAGCTCGAACAGTATTAAATAAGTTGATGAGCATTAGTTCGATTCTCTTCTGGTCATGAAAGCAAGACGTTGTAAAAGCTCAACATCTTGCTCATTCTTTAAAAGAGCACCATACAATGGAGGAACCAGATTACTGTTCTTTGAGGCTATAACTTCTTGAGCTATGTCGTCTGAAACAATTAATTTTAACCAATCAATTAATTCTGAAGTTGATGGCTTCTTTTTTAAACCTGGCACTTTTCTGATGTCAAAAAAGATATCCATTGCATCCTTCAATAACTTCTTTTTAATTTTTGGTATATGTACTGAAATAATTTTTTCCAAAACATCTCTATCCGGAAAGGCTATGTGGTGAAAGAAACACCTTCGCAAAAAAGCATCTGGTAGGTCTTTTTCATTGTTTGAGGTGATTATTACAAGGGGCCTGTGCTTGGCTTTTATTGTTTGATCTAATTCGTAACAATAGAATTCCATTCTATCGAGCTCCTGAAGCAGATCATTTGGAAACTCAATATCAGCTTTATCAATTTCATCAACAAGCAGGACAACCTGTTCATCTGCGGTAAAGGCATCCCATAATTTTCCTTTGTTTATATAGTTTGCAATGTCTTCAACTTTATCGTTGCCCAGTTGAGAGTCTCTTAAACGTGAAACTGCGTCATACTCATAAAGTCCTTGTGAAGCTTTGGTCGTAGATTTTATATGCCACTCTATTAATCGCATGCCAAGTGACTCTGCAACTTCTAAGGCTAACATTGTTTTACCCGTGCCGGGCTCCCCTTTTACAAGTAAGGGTTTCTCTAAACTTAAAGATGCGTCAACTGCAAGTTTAAGATCTTCTGTTGCTATATAGCTTTTTGTACCTTGGAATCTCATTTAGACTAGATTAGAGTTTATCAAATTATATGCAAATGTTACTAGCAGATTGTTGTTTCAATATTACGCACGAAAGTTTTTCTTATGATTTAGACGAAATAATGCAAAGAGCAGAAGATCATAAAGTTCAATATTTTTTTGCACCTGCATCCAAAGAATCAGAAATTTTAAAGTTATTAAATTTTTGTGAAAATTACGATGAGAAAATATATTGTTCAGTTGGAATTCATCCTCATTATGCATCGGAACTTAAGCCTGACACAATTACTAATCTTAAGACCCATTTAGAAAGTAAATATGTCAGAGCGATTGGAGAAGTAGGTCTAGATTATTACAGAAACTTTCAAAGCCCTGAAATTCAAAGAAAATGTTTTGAAGCTTTCGCAGGGTTAGCAATCGAGCAAAACTATCCGCTATTTCTACATCATCGCGATGCATTTGATGATTTCTATACCATAGTAAAAAATATAATAAGTGAAGTTCCTCAAAGCATTGTTCACTGCTTTACTGGCAATAAAAACGAATTAAAAAAATTTCTAGATCTTGGCTTATTTATCGGCATTACCGGTTGGATTTGCGATCCTAATAGAGGCCAAGAACTTCGAGAGATCGTTAAATATGTTCCCTTAGATAGAATGCTTATTGAAACTGATGCTCCTTATTTGATACCCAAAGACATAAACTCCAAACCAAAAAATAATAGAAATGAGCCGATGTATCTTGAACACATCCTATCGGTTATATCTAACTTAATAGATCAAGATAAAAAAGTAGTTGCTCAACACACTACAAAAAATTTCAAAAATTTATTTAGACTCTAAAAAAATTGGAATTAGTCTAAGTGCTAAGACAGCACTAATAAATATTGCCAGGGCTGACAAAAGACCAAACAATACTGTCGGATTAAAATTGGAAAAAACGAAAACCAAAAATCCAATAATCACTGTCATAGCAGTAATAAGTACTGCCTGACCAGAGGTATGAATTGTATTTATTTCTGCATTGCGCTTTGAAATCTTTTGTTCTTCGCGAAACCTCCACGCAATATGGATCGCATAATCAACTGACATACCAACAGATATAGAGGCGATAGTTATTGTCATTATGTCTAANGGAATTGAAAAAATGCTCATAAAAGAAAATACAAACCCAACAGCGATCAGAGGAATAAATAATACAATTGAAGATGTAAGAAGTGATTTGAAAAGAAACAATAACATCAAGAAGATTGCGCCAAACACAAAAGTTAAAGAGGTTATTTGAGAACCAAAAAGACTCTGCAGTAAATTATTGTACAAAACTCCTAAGCCACTAAGCTTATATTCAACATTAGTGTTTTCTAATTTTGTTTGTAAGTAGCTATCAATTTTTTCTAACAATACGTTTCTATTAATATTCTCAAAGCTATCGATAATTCTGAAAGTGATTCTGGCGCTTCTATCATCGGCAGATATATAACTTGCTAGTAAATCCTTAGCTTTTTCATTGGTTAGTAGAGAATTTCTAACAAAAGCTAGTTCAAGATCTCCCATTTCTTTAAAATCGTTAAGTTTTTCTGCTAAAAGAACACCATTTACTATACTGAGATCTTTCCCCAATTCAGGCATTTGATTTAGATCAGCTTGAATGCTTTTCAACAATCTCATATTTTTTTGCCGCCACCAATATTGACTGGTTTCTGAATCCTCACTAAAAAAGAAATCGTCCTCATCAATTAGTATTTCTTCTTCAGGAAGTGTAAAAACTAAATCTATTGGGGTTGTGCCTCCCAACTCTTCATCTATAAATTTCATACCCTGATGAATTTCTGTCGACTCATCGAAGTAATCAATAAATCTGTTTTCTACTTTTAAGCCTAATGAAAGGTAAATAAAGACTGGAAGCAATAAAAAGATTGCGGGAATTCCAATAGTTTTAAATACCTTTTTCGTATTTGAATAAAGATACCTGTAATAAATTTTTGAAAGTGAAAATTCAGATGATTTAGCTATGCCTTTAAAACCAATTAGAACTGGAATAAATACAAAGGATACAATTAAATTTACTACTACACCCACTGCCATCATCTTTCCAAAATCAATCACTGGTTGGATATTGCTTAGTAAAAGTGATAAGAAACCGACCATTGTCGTTAAGGCGGTGTAAAGGCAAGGTATAAAAATTTTTGCAAGAGATTCTTCATCGGCAAGATTATTAGCCCTTCCCTCTCTGAGTTTAACAATCATGTGCACTGAGACAGCAACTGATGAAATAAACAATAAGGCTAGGAAATTCGATGAAACAATACTTATTGGCCAATCAAAATAACCCAAAAGACTTATCGTTAGATAGATAACCAATGAAGCGTTTGACATAATAATAAATGCCGACCAAAAATCCTTAAAAAACATAATTAGCAAAACGAAGAACATTAGGAAAGTTAGGCAACCAAAAATTAAAACATCGTTTTTAATGAAAGAAATTGTATCTGATACGATCATAGCTGGTCCTGCTAAATAACTTTTAAAATTGATTTCTTTGTTTAAGATGTCTCTAATTTGTTTGACTGTAGTGTCGTAGTCCACTGCATCATCTAAATTTATTTGCATTGCAACCGCTGTGCCACTGTTATTCACAATTAATTCGTTAAATAATGGACTTTCAATCAACTCTTGTTTTGCGCTATTTAGATCCAAGTCATCAAGAAGTAAATACTTATCGTTTGTCGCTGATTTCACCAAAGAAAGTTTTGGTTGCTCAAATAATGGTGCATCTAGAACAGATATCACATTCGCAACATTTACAACTTGTTCAAGTTCAGCTTCAAGGTTCTTCAGATTTGCTAAACTCACATTTGAAAAAATATCGTCGTTACTAAGAGCTATTACTAGAAATTCTGAAGAGGAGAATCTTTCGTTGATCTGCTCATATAACTCATAACTCAAATCATCTTCGAGCACCAATGTTTCTGATGAAGCATCAAACCGGAAATTATCAACCCATGAAAAAAGACTAATGCAGANCGCTGAGATNAATATAAATGTTGCATTTCTATTTTTAAGTATGGATTGGAAAAAAAATTTCATTTGTTTTTTGCGCAATCAGGTGATGGTATAAAATCAGGTGATTCCTTCCACTCATCAACTGTTTTCGAAACGATTGAAATAGCATGGATTTCACTTACTAGATTCTCTAAAGCTTTGTAGACAAGTTGGTGTCTTTTAATTAGATTAAGGCCGACAAAATCGTCTGATACAACGATTAGCTTAACATGTGATACGCTGCCACTATATCCACCATGATTAGGGCTTTCGTCAACAATTTCTAAATGGTTGCATTTAATATTTTGTGAAAGATTTTTTTTAATACTCTCAATCATCTTTTGTCAGACCTTGTGATTTATTCTTCCTAGAAATTGGCAGATCATTATCATCAACAATTTCATAATTTGTTATCACTCTTGCTCTACGTACATGCTCTTGAAAAAAATACTTTATTGCTAGGTAGCCAAATATGAAACCACCTATGTGAGCAAAATACGCTACACCTGTATATGAACCACCAGCTGCTGAAATAAACTGCCCAATAATCCACATTAATAGAACTACATTGGCCGGAACTTTTATAAACTGAATAAATATAAAGAACCATAAGAAAACATTTATTTTTGCCTTTGGGTACAGAACGTAATATGCCCCCATAATACCTGCTATACAACCACTCGCTCCAATCATTGGCACATCCACACCTCCAGAAAAAAATGCTTGTAGAAAGGCGGCAGATACGCCTCCGAGGATGTAGAAGATTAAAAAATTTATTCGTCCTAAATAAGATTCAATATTATCTCCATATATGTATAAAAAGAGCATGTTTGAGAGCAAGTGCATCCAGCCTGCATGTAAAAAAGCAGATGTTAAAATCGTGTGGAAGTTCTGCATTTCAAAGAAAACACTCGGTTTTACACCAAACTCATTTACAAGCATTTGATTGGCTGAACCAGTCAGTGAGAGCTGATAAAAGAAAACAAGAAAATTTAGAGCAATCAATGACCATGTTAAATACGGTCTATTTGGAGTTGGATTCTCATCTGAGATAGGCAGAAAAACAAACATTATTTCATCGGTACTAGAGAATTTATAAATTGCTCTGCCACTGTGTCCCAAGTATAAGTTTTGGATGAATTGTATGTAGATGTTCTATCAACTTGCAGAGCTCGCTTCACTGCATTTTCTAAATTTTTATCATCTAATGATCCATTTACACCCTCAATAACTATATCTTTTGGACCAGTTACATTAAAACCTGCCAAAGGAGTTCCACACGCCAATGCCTCAATCAAAACTATACCAAAAGTATCAGTTAAAGATGGAAAGACAAAACAAGCAGCATCTCTGTAATAGTCAGCAAGCTCTTTCCCCTTTTTGAACCCTACAAACTCTATATCTGGATATTTTTTGGCATAAGATTTTAAACTTGGACCACCACCAACAACTACCTTTGGCAAATGCGATGGCATTTTTAAAAATTCTTCAATATTTTTTTCTACGGCAACTCTTCCAACATAGAGTAAATACTCCTTTTTGCCTCCATCTGGACAAGGATAAAATATTTTTTCATCGAAACCTCTCGACCAAAGAACTAAATCTGTAAATCCGTCTTGTTCAAGTTCCTCTTTATGGCTTATGGTGTTTACAAGTGTTTTTGCAGCCGGATTATGAAACCATTTTAAAAGACCTTTGGTCACGTCTAGGCCAATACCAAATCTCTCATAAACATATTCGGGAAACTTCGTATGAATGCAAGTGGTATAAGGTATGTTGTTTTCCAAGCAATAGTGTCTGCCTGTAACACCAAGCGGCCCCTCAACTGATATGTGCATATAATCTGCATCAAATTTCTCAATTTTCTTTCTAAGGTCCCAGAAATTCCATGCAACGGAAATCTCAGGATAGTTTGGCAAAGGAAAGGTATGAAACATTCCTGGATGTATAACCTCAACCTTAAAATTTTTTTCTTTTAATTTTTTTACGACAGTTGTCATGGTTGTCACAACTCCGTTTACTTGAGGCTCCCAGGCATCTGTAATGATTAATATCTTTTTCATAAAGTTGAGATCGTTTCTATATCAAAATTTTTGTCGACTTTTATTAATTTAAAAGTTCCATCCATTTCTTCAACTATAGCAGAACATGATTCTACCCAGTCACCTGTGTTCATGTATACATGTGTTTTATATTTAAGTATTTCTGGCCTATGGTTATGGCCACACATAAGGCCGGCGTAGTTGCCCTCGAGACATTCCTCTTTCACTAATTTTTGAAATCCACTTGCACCAGATACTATCTTTTTGGTTAAATTCTTGAGGTATTTTGACATAGGTCTATTGAGCATTATAAGAATGTCATAAAGCATGCCCCCAAATTTAGATATCCACTTAGCATTTGAAGTCACAGCATCATACTGATCACCATGAAGAATTAGTAATTTACCATATTTACTTGATACAAAATCATGCCTTTCTTTGTGTTCAAATTTTTTAAGCACACTAATTATTTTTTTATATACCTCATCTTTTTGCATTATTTCCTCAAGGAGGGGCTGATCTCTCAAAGGGTCGTCATGATTTCCAGATATATAAAAAACGTTAGCTCCCTTCAGATATTTAGATTCGAAAATGTTTAAAATTTTTTGATGACTATCAGGCCAATAAAATTTGTCTTCCATGGACCAAAAGTCGATTATGTCGCCAACCAAATACAAGTTCTCAAAATCGGTGTTTGTTAAAAAATTTTCCAATTTTTTATTTTGACAGCCGTTGAATCCAAGATGTATATCGGATAAAAAAATGGACTTGTATTGATTATTATTAGTCATTCAGCATTATTTTAATCTATGTCTCTCAAACAAAAAGGAAAAATTTCTTTTTGATTAATCAAACTTATAAAATTTGTTCAATTTAATAATTTTTATTTAATGCATCAAGATAAAACGAAACAGTTTTTTCATGCAATAAAGTAGATGTAAGAAATACATTTTTGGGCACCTCTTCACTCTTAACTAATTCTTTAATTTTTTTTGCGAGTAAATCAAAATTATTGAATTCTACTTTTCCTAGCGGAAAACACATTTCAAGTATTTCACCAGATCCACCATGATTCCAGCCTGCTATCTTTTTTTCCATCATTGCAGCTTGCAGTAACTTCATACCAAATGCCTCAGGCTTTGAGGATAGATTTAATATGACTTCGGATAAACAATAAATTTCCCTAAGATCATCCTCTACATCATAAAAATAAACTCGATTCTTAAGTCTATAATCCTCTATTAATTTCTTTAGAGCTTTGTAGTATTTGGGTTTTGCTGAATTGTAGTTTCCTAATATCAAACCAACAAAGTCATTGGGTAAATCGGATAAAACTTTTATGAAAGATTCTTGTCCTCTCCAAGATGAAAGTTTTCCTGGATAAGTGATTAATTTTTTACCCTTTAAGTTTGGAAGTTTTGTATAAAATTCATCAATAAAGTCTTCAGTTGGAGAAAATTCAGAGTAAAAAAACTTTTCATCTGCTCCTTCGAAAATAAGTCTTGTAGGTTTTTTTAAGTATCTTTGGTAATTTTTATTTACGTATTTATCAACTGTTTTGGATATAGATATAACCCTATCAAAACTAGCCATAATTCGACTGTAAAACGGTGTACTATATAATCCATGAAAGGTAGAAAATATGATGGGTCTGGGGTTTTTGAGAAATAACTTTGATGTTTGTAAAACCCAAGCAGGTATCCTTGACCTTATGTGAACGATATCTGGTGAAATTTCATTAATGATATCCGCAAGTTTTTTTGCTTGAAATAATGTAAGTACACTTTTTTTGGATACTTGCAAATGGATATGAGTACCACCATCTTTAATAATATTTTTAACTTGCCTACCACCATTGGAAATTACGTAAGATTCATGCCCTTTATCGATAAGGTATTTATTAAAATCTAATACTCCTCTTTCTACTCCACCAGTATTTAAAGTTGGAAGTATCTGAATGATTTTTAATTTACGCATCGAGATAATTTATTCTTATTCGACCATATCTGGTTTCTTCAAAATCTACTTTTATTTTTGTTAACGCCTGATTTACTATCTGAATCATTTTTGCAGAGTTACCACAGATTACAATTAATGGTAATTCTTCTTGGTGACTTAATACAAAATCTTGAACCATTATCTCGACATCGGGGTGTTTAATTCCATGAAGGTCTAAGTGTAATATTTGATTTTCAAAAAATGTTTTCAATTATCTTTATATATTTGCACAAAAGTAAAATCGGACGAATTTTTATAGGCTCTAGCCATTGCAGGAGTATTAAATATCATAGCTGGAGAGCCATTTTCATCCAATACTATTACACCACCATCAGCACCCATGCTTTTTAGACGATCAATAACTATTTGAGCGGCTTTTTTTACATCTAGGTTTTCATATTTCATTAATACGCAGATTTCTTTTGCAACATTTAAACGAATAAAATATTCTCCATGCCCTGTTCCAGATACTCCGCAAACCCCATTTTCTGCCCAAGTGCCTGCGCCTATGATTGGAGAGTCTCCTATTCTACCAGGCATCTTATTTGTCATCCCTCCAGTAGAAGTTCCTGCCGCGATATTGCCAAAGGTATCTAAAGCAACAACACCCACAGTTCCCTTCTTTGAATTTGTTTTAATTTTATTTTTTGCTCTCTGAAGTTTCTCTTCAGAATAAAAATAACTAGGGCTTACAGTCTCAAGACCTGCTTCCATTGCAATTTTTTCTGCACCTTTGCTTGAAAACATCACATGTTCAGTCTTTTCCATAACAAATCTTGCTAATTTAATTGGATTCTTTACATTTGTAACCGATGCAACTGCTCCAGCATTAAGATTTGATCCATCCATAATAGATGCATCCATTTCTTGTCTTAATTCTGATGTGTATACAGACCCTCTGCCAGCATTGAATAAGGGGTTATCTTCCAAAATAATTATGGCTCTTTCGACAGCATCTAAACTTGTTCCACCTTCTAACATTAGCTCATACCCTGAATCTGCAGCTATATTTAATGCTTGCTCAATCCCTTGAATTTCTTCTTCTGTCATCGATGCAAACCACCCAGCACCACCATGAATTACTATTGAAATATCTTTGGTATCNGAAATTAGNAATAATGGANAAAANAAGAAGAANTTAATTAGAGTTTTTTTGATAATATGCAACATAGTCAATTACTAGTTTCTGAGAATCATAACATGGGTCAGCATCATTGAGCTTGCAATACTCATCAGGATTAGGATTGTAAGCTGGATAGTGGCCACCAACAGCCGCATTCAATAGCATGTGAAATTTCTCTAAAAAAGGATTCGGGGCAAGGTTAGGCAAAGATGCATATCGAACAGTGAATAATGAAACTCCGTTGTATACCCACTCGAAACCTTCCTCATCCCATATCAGGCTGATCACATTGTGGTTGGTTGGGTCACTTGTAAAATCTTGTGCTGACAATGAAGTCCATCTCGTATAATACCTGTGAAAATCATGGCCATAGTGTGCTGTGGTGTTTATTTGATCAATAAGCTTATCCTTTCCTTCAAAAAGATCTATTTCACCACTTCTTGGCCAATCGCCATATCTATCATCCTCGGGCATCATCCATATTGCCGGCCATACCCCATCCATTGAAGGAGCTGAGAAACCAACATCTATCCTTCCAAATTGAAAAGTTTGTCCTCCCTTTGATCTTAATCTTGCGCTGTAATACTGATCTTCTGACGGACTATATTTTGGAACAATGTACAGACATCCATTAGTTACATAAACATTTTCAGTATCTCCAGTGTATAGTTGCCACTCACTGTTTCCCCACCCTGGAATGCCATACTGTGACCCATCACCATACATATATGACCAAACATCGGTATTCAAGATACTATTTTCGAAATCATCTTGCCAAACTAAAGTGTATTCATCATATTCATTGGGACTTTTATTAGGACAAAAATTAACAGATGGTGCTGGTGTAGGTTCTGGTGCAGCCCCCCCTTCTATAACAACGTTATCATACAAAACTCCACTAGGATTATATGCTGTGGCAAGGTTGTTATAACCAAACTGAAAATAAAACCCTTGTTCAGATGCAGAATCAACTTGTGTATTTAGCTCATGACTTGACCAGTTTTCTTTAGAGATTTCAGTTACATCTTTTGAAATATATTCGACTGTACTAAACCCTGCATTAGGGTTTAGTTTTTTTATGAATGCTTTTGCATTTGAGGGTGAGACAACAGCATAGTTTTCTGCTTCAGGTCGTTTTGCATCAAATTTAAATGAAAAATCACCCTCGAATGAATCATTAATGATGAACTCTCTATAGACACTTGTCACAAGACAATATGAATTGTGATCATCATTATAATTTGAGAATACATTCAAATATTGGGTTCCTCCATTAGGACCAGCTTCCCCTGAAGCTATATTGCTGATATTTTCACCGTTTGGAGCAGGGCTAACTTGGTAGCCATCAATATACGTGGTGCAATCAGGTTGGAATCTATCGACGTAAGCTTTCCAAGGGCTTATGTTTGCACCATCAATAGGATAACTTTCAAAATCATCTTCATATAAGGTATTTGGTGTTGGTTCTGGTGTCGGCGCTGGTGTTGGCTCTGGGGTTGGTGCTGGTGTTGGAGCCGGGGTTGGTGCTGGNGTTGGAGCCGGGGTTGGTGCTGGGGTTGGTATAGGGTATAAATCCTCATTTGTGCCAGAAGATCCTCCAGAGCATGCCGTCAAAAATATCAAAATAATAGTATTCAATAAAACTGATTTTTTGTGCATCATTGGTAATTTTTTAATAATAACAGAGCTTCAGGCTTGATTATATCAACGCTCAACTATAAGTAAATCATTGACATAATCAGCCATTAAGTATATTTTTGAGACGTCTTTTTATACTATTGGGGAACTATGAATAATTACTATAAACTTCTTAAAATTCTATGTATAACGTCACTAATTTTGCCATTATTTGCTCAGGAAACTGAAGATGAGCAAGAAGGTTTAGAGATTGTTGTAACGACTGCTACTAAAACTGAAAAGGATATACTTGATACATCACAAGCAGTTACAGCCTTATCAGGAAACCAGTTGTTAGAACTTGGACTCAATAACATCAGAGACCTAAATAATATGATTCCAGGTCTTTATGTCCAAAATACAGATACAAATGCACCAATCATCACGTTAAGAGGAATTCGAACAGAAAATGTCACAGAGCTTGGTGATCCAGCAGTTGGAATTCACGTTGACGGAGTATATGTTGCCAGACCCCAAGCGGCCAATGCTCTTATGTTTGATTTAGAAAGAACAGAACTTACGAGAGGCCCTCAAGGAACACTTTACGGAAGAAATTCTGTGGTCGGAACTCTTAATATAGTTACTGCAAAACCAAACTTCGATATTCAAGGAGGGTCTTTAAATCTTCTTGGTGGTCAGTTAAGCGAAGCTGGACTACGAGCACATTATAATCTACCAATTAACGAAAAATTAGCTCTAAGATTTGCTTACATGGAGCAATCAAAAGATTCATTTCTAGATGGTTTTTGGGATGGCTCTCAGCTTGATTGGAGAAGGCTTCCCTCAAACGTAAGAGATCAGTTCGAAGTAATTACTAGTCCGGATCAAAGAAGTTATTTATCGGATTACGCATGGTATCTGGGTTGTTCAACTTTGCCAGGCAATGGTTGTGGTCAAGGAAACTTTTCAGATCCTTACAACAAAATTGCAGCTGATCCATCAGAATTTTATACAGCAATAGAAGATAGTGCATGGAGGATAAGCGCGACCTATGTAGTTGATGATAATTCTGATCTAAATATTCAATTTGAGAATTATGAGGATAATGGGAAAGGATGGACCAATGTTCTTAGCTGTGAATTGATGAGAACAAGAACAGGTATCACGGCTAAAGACGGCCCTGCAAATACTTGTACTGATATTTTAGGTTCAGAAAATAGGTATCAATCTTTTGCTAATACACCTGGGTTTAACAAGATGAACATTGATTCTTTTAGAGCAATTTATAAGCGTCAATTAAATGAGACTACAAACTTAACAGTCAACTATGGTTATCAGGAGCTTGAGCAATCTAGTCAGTTTGAAATTGATGGAGGCGTTAACTATCAATATGGTATGGCTTTTAACATTAATAGGTTACTGACAGAATCAAATGTTCTTGATGCATACATCACAGGTGCAAACCAAGAATGGGCATGGGTTGGTGGAATATTTACGAGCACTGAAGACAACGACATGCTTGCCAATTTTACTGCCGAATTAAATGGACATGATTTCTTTTGGCAACCTAATAGAGAGCTGAATCATTATGCAGTATATGGTCAAGCGACTTATGCTTTGAGAGATGACTTATTTTTTACAGTGGGCGGACGTTTGTCATACGACGAAAAATCTGATGTAGGTGGCAGAAATATAAATTGTAATAGTGCTAATGGGTGTTACCCACAAATTTATAATACTGGTGGAAATCCGTTTGATGTAATAAATCAATTAGCTCCAGATTATTGGATACAAATGGGCAAAATGATTGATGGGGTTGATTGTGTCGCTCCAATGATTGGTTGCGGTGTTGTTGTGACAAATAATGACACTTCACAGTCATGGGATAATTTCTCGTGGAGGCTTGGGTTAGATTGGGATATGAACGATACATCCTTCATGTATGCCTACCTTGCAACTGCCTATAAATCAGGGAGCTTAGCAGATGTTTACGTTGCACCAAGTAATTCAATTCTTTATTCAGAAGGTCAAAGAGTAGATCTCAACTATGATCCTGAGTATGTCACAACTGGTGAATGGGGAATCAAAGCAAGAAACGATGAGAATACTTTAAATTATGCATTCAATGCTTTTTATACAGTTTATGACGGAAAACAATTTACAGGTAACTTACCTGTCGATGTTGTTGAAGTTTATGGTTATGACTCAGATCCTAATTCACCAACATTTGGTCAATTCACTTATTTTGATCAAGGAGTAACTCTTTGGACAACAGAAAATTTCGGTGAGCAAACACACTGGGGACTGGAATTTGAATACAATTGGTTGCCATACGATGGTGGAAAATTATCAGGTTTTGTAACCAGTTATCACACAGAATTTACCGAGGACTTTATAACAATGTGGAGGTATGGCCAAGATGCGTTATTTGGACGTGACTACGGAGCTTCAATTGATCCCACAAATCCTAATAATTTTGTGAATTTGAAAGGTAATGAAGCACCATATACTCCAGATCTTGCTTTTACAATAAGATTTGAGCACACATATAGACTACAGAATGGTATGGAATTTAAACCTGGAATGAATTATCACTGGGAATCTTCTTCTTACGTAACTCCATGGAATATGGATAAACATGTTGATGATGAGGGTGGTTGTATCGGTCCGAACTATTTCTGCCAACCTGTGGAAAATTACACGGATAAAAGAGATAGATGGGAAATGTATGATTACTTTCTAACTCTGGACTCAAAACAAAATTGGTATATCCAATGGGCATCTTATAATGCAAAAAGTGAAATTGTGCCGTGGTCCCTTGGTATTGAAGCAGGAATCCCAAGAGGAGCTTATTCCGCACCATCGCAAAAAGTCATTAGGTTTGGGTACTACTGGTAACAATAATTTTTAGTTAAAATAAAAGGGAGGCTCGCCTCCCTTTTTTATGAAAACAACAGACTTATCAGACAAATATCCAGACAAACATTTTTTGTTAGACTTTCAATGCTTCTCAAGAATAAAGTCAATGCATGGGCAAATCTCAACTGTCTTTTGTCCAGACGACAATTCTTTTGTAAGAGAAATGCTCTCTGAAAATGGGCATCAAAAAATTATGTTTATTGACGGCGCTAAATCAAAGAATGTTGCTTTACTGGGAGACAACCTAGCTACATTAGCTATTGAAAATAATTGGAGTGGGATAATTGTCAATGGCAGGATTAGAGACGCTGAGATTATATCTGAAATGGAAATACCAGTTTTTGCACTTGGAACATGCCCAAAGAAAAGCTTAAAAGAAAATAAAGGTGAAAAAGATGTCGAACTGTCAATTGATGGACTTAGACTAAAACCTGATGATTGGGTTTATGCCGATATCAATGGCATCTTAATATCAGACTCAAAGCTCGATATTTAATAACAACTTAAAACTACATCACCTTCATCCCTGGAGATGTTTGCTTTAGAAATATCTATATCAAGTGGCCCCTGTGTTGCTAAGTAAATTGGTAGGTTAACTTTTGTTAAATCCAAATTACTGTAATTGGTGAAACACTTTAAAGGGATGCTGTAATCTTTGAAGTCCTCTGAAATCTGCAAAAATTTAGTTAAATCAACGACAGGAAAACAACCAACACCACATGAGAGAATATATTTAACTTCACCATCCATATCATTTACCCGCGCGTTGAGGTTTATATAACCGTCAGAAAGAGAGCTCAAATCTAATATTTCTTTTGAAAGTAAAAAGAAACTATTAAGGTATTCAGATTTCTGCACGTTGATTTTTAAAGTATCGTCCTGAATATTTACATCAATAAGATCGATTGAGATTAAATCATTTTGAGAGCTTACTTTACTGCTTGAAATCTCAACCTCAGCCAAGTTACTTTCCCTTATGAAGCCGATAAACTTATCGTTAATAGTTCCATTCATCAGTTCAATAGAATCTATTTTTTGTTCAGAATTTTCACCTTCATCTAAATTATTAATAAAGATTTCTTCCTTATAAGTTAATCCATAACCAAAATTGAAAAGCGGATTTGAAGTGGCATCAAAATAATTAAGATTTGCTTGCTTAGTATTTCTAGGCCAACTGAAAGGTAGTTTCCCTGAAAAATCATAATCGTTTTTTCCATCATGGAATAATACATCAGTCATACCTCTTGATTCTGTTCCCGGCAGCCAAGCTACAACAAAGCTATCTGATAAATTTATTTCTCTTGTCACCCATAATGGTCGTCCAGTCAGGAAAATAGAAACAGTCGGAATTTTTTTCTGTTTCAGTAAATTTAAAGCTGAAATTTGTCGGCTTCCATCAAAATTTAAATTTTGCCTATCTCCTACACCCTCGGCATATGGTTGCTCTCCATACACAATAATAGCAACGTCATAATCTTTATTAACTTGTGTTAAATTTTCAACATAATCTATATTTTCTCGACCAGCTTTTTCAACAAGTGCAGCTAAAAATGGTATAGATCCAGGAAAATCAATATTACGATTATTAGTTCCTTGCCAATCAAGAGTCCAGCCACCTGTTTGAGTTTTGAGAGAATTAGCATCGGCTCCAACAACTAATATTTTTTGGCCATTTTTTAAAGGCAAGACACTATTATTATTTTTAAGCATAACCAAAGATTCTCGAACAGCTTGTCGGGCTATATCTCGATTATGTTTCAAGCCTACTTCCTTAAAAGGTGAGTTTGATGGTCGTTTACCATCAAACAAACCAAGTTTTTGTTTCACTGAAATTATTCTCTTTACCGCATCATCTAACCTTTCAATTGAAATCTCTCCATTTTTTACTTGACGAAGAGTATTTCTATATAGATCTTTCCAGTTTTCTGGGACCATATTCATATCTACTCCGGCATTTAAAGAGGCTGGACAACTGCCATTTGAACATCCAGGAATTTGTCCATGTCCATTCCAATCCCCAACAACAAAACCATCAAATTCCATTTGATTTTTTAGAACTTCAGTAAGTAAGTAGTAATCACCATGTACTTTTTTTCCATTCCAAGAATTGAAACTAGCCATTACAGTTTGTATACAAGCATCTAGGGCACTGTAATATGGTGTTCCATGAATCTTTTTAAGTGTTTGTTCATCAACTCTTGTATCACCTTGGTCAAGGATATATGCCGCAGAACTATTGAGAGCGGTTCCTCCATCTCCCAAAAAATGCTTTGCTGTGCCAATAATTTTATTATCAGCTAAAAAACTTTCTCCACTTCCTTGCAATCCATATATAAAAGCTTCCCCAAGCTTAGAAACAAGTTCAGGACTTTCTGAGTAACCCTCGTATGTTCTGCCCCACCTGTAGTCTTGTGGAACAGTTACTGTTGGAGCAAAGGTCCAATAGATACCTGTTGCAAGGACTTCCTCAGCAACAGCTGCCCCAATATCTTTTAGAAGTTTCTCGTTGGCTGTTGCACCAAGGCCAATATTGTGTGGAAAGATTGTTGCTCCAAGAACATTACTGTGTCCATGAACAGCATCAGTTCCCCATAGTATTGGAATATTTGCTCCGCCTCGGTTTGTTGATTCAATATAAAAATCTTCTGCTAGTTGTTTCCACTCATCAGTTGAGGCTTTTTGATTGCCATTTGGGGATGTGTTGCCACCATTTAATATGCCTCCTATTGGAAATCTTTTTAAATCTGATGGACTTATGAAGTCTAAATCTGCCATGATGGTCTGACCTACTTTTTCTTCAACAGTCATGCCCATCATTACTTTTTCGACAAAATCTGGATCACCTACTGGGCAAGAATTTACTCTTTCCCAATTAACATCTTGCGAATGACTGAAAGCAGCAAAAAATAAAAAAATTATTAACTTTCTATGCATAGGTAATGTAAATTGATGCAAGAATCAGAACAATCACAGTTGAACCAACATTAAAAAGATTAGAGGTTTTAAAGTCACTAGCTGATAAATTGAAAACTTTTTTATTCTCTTTTTTCGGTGAAAGCAGTCCACTCACAACAAATGCAAGAAAAAACGATATTGCCATTTGATGCATAAAAGGTTCAATTAAAGATTCAGACGTATTTGCAACATACAGCTTCATAACAACACCGGCCACAAGTGCCGCTGCCGAACCCCATAAAACTGAATTTGATGTCGAATTCTTTAAAACTATGGCTGATAAAAATACAAAAAGAATAACTGGGCTAAATAATCCCATGTATTCTTGGACGTATTGAAATGCTGAATCTAAGCTGCCGAGAAATATAGGCGCAACAATAATTGAGATAATTAAACCAACTAATCCTGCTCTTCTTCCAATTTTTACAAGACTTTTATCTTCAATAGACATATCCCCTTTGTAAAGATCCATCGTAAAAATTGTACTCACACTATTTGTCAAAGAAGCTAAGGATGACACAATCGCTGCTACCAATGCAGCAAAAGTTAAACCTAAAATCCCGTTTGGCAAAAGTGAGAGCATTGAAGGATATGCCCTACTTCTGTCACCCTCAAGCGATGGTATGGTAGTACCTTCTAGAGCAACAGCAATCAAACCAGGCAACACAACCACTACTGGCATTAATATTTTTAGAAAACCTGCAAACATCAAGCCGTTTTGAGCTTCATTGAGACTTTTAGCTCCTAAAGCTCTTTGTGTTATGTATTGATTTGTTCCCCAATAGTAGAAATGTGCAATCCACATACCACCAATCAAAACCCATATGCCAGGTAGTTTTACATAATTCCCGTAAGCTTCCGGATCTTGCTCTTTAGGCACATAAGATAACAATGCATCAAATTTTTCTGGAAATTCTGACTGCAGAATCATAAAACCTTCCCATGCTCCTGAACCGTCAGAAATAGAATTTAAACCCACATAAGAAACATATAAACCTGCAAAAATTAATAGGCTTACTTGAATGATGTCTGTAAAGGCCACAGCTTTTAAACCTCCGTATAGAGAATATGCCAGTGAAAGCAATCCAAGCAAGATCATTGAGAGAAGTAGATCTAATCCAGTAAGGTTATTTACTGCTTTAGCACCAAGCCACAAGATTGTTGGCAGAATAACAAAAACGTACATAGTTAACATAAGTACGGCTAACAATTTACTGACACGAGTATCATATCTTTGTGATAGCAGTTGTGGCATTGTGAAAACTTGTTGTTTTAAATAAACAGGTAGAAGGAATTTTCCAACTACAATTAATGCAACTGCTGCGGTCCATTCGTAAACAGCAATTGCCATTCCAAATGCATAGGCATCACCATTCATACCAATTATCTGATCGGCAGCAATATTTGCTGCAATTAATGAGGTTCCTATAGCCCACCATGGAAGTGATCTTCCAGCCAAGAAATAATCCTCAGGTGTTTTTTCTTGGCCTTTTTTTGACCTTGAAACATATGTCGCAATTGCTATTAAAGCCACTGCATAAAACCCAACTATTAGATAATCTAAACTATTCATGTAACCTCCTTATAACAGAATAATTCAAGTTTCCATACAAAGGAGTATGTTCTTTATTTATTAAATTGATTGAAATATTTTTCAAAATGTTGCTGTGTGCTTTTGATGAATGTTTATTAAATTCTTCTTTAATATAATTGATTGAGTTCATTTCAGAAATAGTTCGCATTAAACTTCCTGCGAAAAAAATGCCTCCCCTAGCATTAAATGTGAGAGCAAGGTCTTGTAATATATTACTCAAAGCTACAACAAAATTATTTAAGATAAATGTAGCTAAATCATCGTCAAGATAGCGGGATACAATTTCCTCAGTAGTTAAATTCTGCCCTGATTTTTTAGCATAGATTTTTTTTATTCCAGTTCCAGAAAGATAATCCTCGAGAACAATAAAATTTTCACAATTATCAATTTCAAATAAATTAGATAAGTGATCGTTGTAAGATCTAGCGTTACCAAGCTCTGTTGGATAGACGTAAGGCACATTTCCAACATACCTCAAAACAGAAAAGCCTAAGCCCGTTCCAGGCCCTATTGCCAAACAAGTTTGGCTGTTTTCCATATTTCCATTTTTGATAACTTTGAAATCATTTTTTGTCATCAATGGTAAAGAATAACCAATTGATTCCCAATCATTAAGAAGGTGGCATTCTTTAATATCTAATTCTTTTTCTAAATCAGTTGCGTTTAATTCCAGATCTCTATTTGTCATTGAGATTTTATTTGCGCTTACTGGTCCCGCTGCTGAAATTACAACCTCTTCATAATTACTCTTTGAATTAATGTCATGAAGAGCATCAAAAATATCTTCGTTTGTATCTACTTTAATTTTCTGAATGTCAGATATCGTCATAGAGCTTGTATCCCCGGCTCCTGCACGCAAGTTTGTGCCGCCTAGGTCTATTAGAAGTTTTTCTGTATTCAAAAGCTGTTTCCCCGGATAGTACAAATTATATATAAAAATATAATTATTCCTATTGTCTAAAAATAAGCTAATCTACAAATAAATGGATAATTGGCGAAACAAAATAATTTATCAAATCTACCCTCGCTCTTTCTTAGATACATCTGGAAATGGTATTGGTGATCTTAATGGAATTACAAAACAAGCAGATTATATTTCAGATCTTGGTGTTGATTACGTTTGGATATCACCATTTTTTGAATCGCCTCAAAAAGACTTTGGTTACGATGTTTCAAACTATAGAAAAGTAGATAAATTGTTCGGAACAAATGAAGATTTTCAGAAATTACTAGAGGTCTTCCACCAAAAAAATATTAGGGTTATTACTGATTTGGTTTTAAGTCATACTTCTGATGAACATGAGTGGTTTAAAAATAGTAAAAAACAAGATGCAAATAAATACTCTGACTGGTATGTTTGGACTGATGGTGAACCAAACACTCCACCCAACAATTGGTTATCTGTTTTTGGCGGTAGCTCATGGAAGTGGCATGATGAGAGAAATCAATTTTATCTTCATAACTTTCTTACTTCACAGCCTGATTTAAATTTTCATAATGAAGAAGTTCAACAGCAGATGCTTGATGAAATTGAATATTGGCTAAAATTTGGTGTTGACGGCTTTAGGTTTGATGTTATTAATTTTCTCTATCACGATAGCGCTCTTAGAGACAATCCAGCAAAAGATCCTAAACTTGTGAGACCTCTGGGATTTAACAAAGATAATCCTTATGGTTTACAAATCCATAAATACGATAATACGCAACCGGAAACTTTAGAATATTTAAGCAGAATACGTAAAGTTTTAGATAAATATGATGCGATATCTGTAGGTGAAATCGTTTCTGAGAATCCTTTAAATGTTGTAGGCGAATATGCAAACGATCAAAGACTTCATATGGCTTATTGTTTTGAATTTTTATCAGAAGATTTCAACTTTTCAGATACAAATAAAATTGTAGATCAATTTTTTCATAATCACCCGAACTCCTGGCCGTGTTGGTCATTCAGCAACCATGATTCAATGAGAATAGCTTCAAGGGTAAACAAACCTTGCAGAGAGATTATGCAGAAACTCATGGAGTTAAAAGGGAATATATGTATTTATCAAGGTGAGGAATTAGGGTTACAGGAAACTGAAGTTCAATTTAAGGATCTTCAAGATCCTTTCGGCAAGAACTTTTGGCCTGAGTTTAAAGGTAGAGATGGCTGCAGAACTCCTATGCCATGGAATTCAAATGAAATTAACCTTGGCTTTAGTGAGAAAAAATCATGGCTGCCTGTGAATCCTGATTATGCACCTAAATCCATAGAGATGCAGCAGCAGAATCCGGACTCGATGTTGAACTATACAAAAAAGCTTATTGAACAAAGGAAGAGAGGTTTCGCTACTCAGTAAATTACAGAATGGAAGTTGGGCCAGACATTCTTAAGTAAAATTTCTAAGTAGCGATGAAAACCTAGTTAGATTCTATGCTTAAAATAAAAGAAAATGAACTTTTTTATGTAAATTAAGCTATTTTGTCAATTAAATTAATCTTAATTGAAATAAATTTAGTGTTTTTTATGTCTTAAAAGCTTAAATGAAGAAAAGAAATTTAAAGTAATTTTTATATATAATTCGTAGATGGCTATTTGGTTTACAGATTATTCCGATCTCGATTTGAATCAAGGTTATGTTGGCCTTGATAAACATCTTGACATTGAATTCTTAGAATTGGGTGAAGATTATTTACGGGCAAAAATGCCTGTAAATGAAAATACAAAACAACCTATGGGTCTTTTACATGGTGGGGCTTCATGTGTCTTAGCTGAATCAGTTGCAAGTTTCGCTGCCTTCTTATGCATTGACCCAAAATTAAAAACTGTAGTTGGTTTAAATTTATATGCAAGTCACTTAAAGTCAGCCAAATCAGGTTATGTTTTTGGGAAAGCTAAACCAAAGCATATCGGCAAAAGCACATCGGTTTGGGAAGTTGAAATTACGAACGAAAAAGATGAGTTAATTACATTAGTAGAGTTCACTGCCATGCATAAGGACATAAAGAAATGAAATTTTTTAGATTATTGCTTCTGCTTTTCCTTGCCCTTCAAACTCAATCTGAACAACTTAAAAATATTCTTTTTGTGGGGAATAGTTATCTTTACTACAACAATAGTGTTCATAACTATGTAGAACCAATGTTAAGAGAACATCATGGGTCTGAAATAGAAACCAAGCTATCTGCAATTGGTGGTTCAAAGCTTCACCATCATAATATTGACCACTTATTAAATCCTAAAAACTTGAATTTAGATCAACAAATTGACCTGCTCATTATGCAAGGCGGTAGCACAGAAGTTGTTTCAGAGAAAGATCAAGAAAAATTTATACAAACTGTTCAGCAATATAGTGCAAAAGCACAGAAACTTGGAGTAAAAACTGCTCTTTACATGACTCATGCATTTACGGAAGCTGATAGAAGATTTGAACCAAACCTCATCAAAAAAATTTCAAAAACATATTTTGCNGCTGGAAAAGAAAGCAACTCAATTGTCATTCCNGTAGGTTTGGCTTATGAAATAGCTTATAAAGAAAGGCCTAATATAAAACTACATCATGTAGATGGAACTCACCCGAGCCAACTTGGAACGTATTTAGGCGCAGCTACAGTATTTGCCTCTGTCACTGGCAAATCTCCTGAGGGTCTGGAATTTGACTATTATGGTGCTATAAATGATGAAGATAGAGTTTTTCTACAAAAAATTGCATGGAAAGCCTATGGAAACTGGCAAAGACGGGTTATGGTAAAAATTAATGACTGAATTAGCGAACCTAATAAAAGAATCGGCTGAAAAACCGACTGAACAATTAGAATCAATAATAGTAGCAAGAACCAGAGAATTGGGAAGCTTTACGTTGGCTTTAATCTACACTGTTGGTCACATTTTTATTGCTATTTTGTGTGCGACTTTTATTTTTAATGCTTCCTTCAATCTAGCAGCTATAGACGCTTTTATTGAACCAATAATAAATGGCTTTTGGTTTTATTTTTTGCATCAATTTTTCAAAGAAAAGCTTTCAGATATCCTTTTGACTGTAATTTACACTATAGGTCACATAGCAGTTGCCACTTTATGTGCAGCAGTGATTTTTAGTGCTCCCTTAAATTTAGCAGCTGTAGATGCTTTTGTTGAGCCCATAATAAATGCTTTTTGGTTTTATTTCCTGCATAAACTTTGGCAAAAAACTAACCCATAGATTTTTTCTTCCAAAGAAAATACCATTGAATCAAAATTGTTGTGCCAATGATTGCTGTGAATATTGTGTAATACCAAATATTTACTGGATCAAGAACTGAAAGTCCCATCGGATTGTCAATTGGTAGTCTTTTATTGACCTCGGCAATACCAGGTATTAAATGAAACAAAACACTCCCCGTGTAAGACATTGCTTGAATATATTTCGAAATCCCTAAAATATTATATTTTTCTGAGGTTATACCCAAAATAATCGCAACTATTGTAAGTATTGCTAATATATGGGCGAGATTAAATCCTCCATTTTTAAATAACATTAAAGCGGTTGAAGCAGTTATTAAAGTAGCAGCAATGTAAAATTTTCCAAGGTTGTTTTTACTTTCAATAAAGCCTTGAGTAGCAATGATAAATACTGCTACTATTATCGCTAAAGTCCCAAGAATAGTGTGTATCCAGCCGATTAATGATATTTCCATGTTCCCCCCAAAACATTGGTGGAGCCAAGGGGGATCGAACCCCTGACCTCAACACTGCCAGTGTTGCGCTCTCCCAGCTGAGCTATGGCCCCAAAACCGCTATTTTAAATAATTTTAGTGCTTTTTAAAATATGTTTTAAAACTTGAAAAAATAGTTTAATTCTAGTTAAATAGTCTTAACGAGAGGGGTTTTCAATATGACCAAGATTAAATATTTAGTTTTATTAATGTGTGCAGTTGTTTTTTCTGTGAATTCACAGGAAACAGCTGATAACAATGATGTAGAAGAAGTCGTTGTTACAGGTACTCAAATTAAAGGTGCCCGTATTAACGAAGCATTGCCTGTAACAGTTATTACAGCTGATGATATTGACGATAGAGGTGTCAATTCAGGTGATGAGCTTTTAGCTACTTTAACCGAACAAGGTGTAAACCAGTTCAACGACGTTGGTTCTAATGGAGGTGGTGTTAACGCCTCGAGGGGTGACGTAGGAGCCTTTGATATAAGATCATTAGGTACTGGTAATACACTCGTACTTTTGAATGGTAGAAGAATGATTTCTACTCCTTCATACCAAACTGAAAGTATCGGAGGAAGTTTTGTACCTGTTGCAACAGTAAACTCAAATAATATACCAGTTTCGCTTGTTGATAGAGTGGAAATATTAAGAGATGGTGCAGGAGCAATTTATGGATCCGATGCTGTTGCTGGTGTTGTAAATAATGTGCTTGACACAAATTATGTTGGCTTTCAACTAAGAGGAAGATTTCAAAACTATCAACATTTCGACAGAGATGACCACAAATTCTCAATGAAGTACGGAGAGAATTTCAATGGTGGATCCACAAACGTTTCAATGTTCTTCAGTTTTTATCAAAGAGATAGAGTCGGAGCAGCGGAAGACGAAATAATGGGAAGATGTGACTATGGTGATTTAGTACCAGCACAGTTCGATAGTGCATTTTACAGATGTTCATCTAATTCTGCATGGGGACAATTCGATATGAGTGG
>FUFK010045647.1_pt1 | contig 26503 bp, 18 predicted proteins | sample 1021851 | NCBI WGS metagenome assembly FUFK01 (sample SAMEA51879418, study PRJEB19060) | metagenome
AATTCACTATTTTGAGTATTAGGTTCATCAGGAACAGAATCTTTTTCTTCAGTTAATAAAACAGGTTCAAGGTTTTCAGATTCCTCTTGCTCATTGATTTGATCTACTAAATCGAGTTGCTTAGGTTCTTCATCGCCTTGAATAATATACTGTGAAATATCCTCTCCATCTTCCCCAATNATACAGAGAAGTGAGTCAACATTTGCAGTTACACCCTCTTCAAGTGCAATATGTAACAATGTACCATCGTGAAAAGATTCGAACTCCATAGTGGCCTTGTCAGTTTCAATTTCAGCCAAAATATCACCCTCGCTAACCTTATCACCTACTTTTTTGAGCCATTGAGAAACTACACCTTCCTCCATAGTGTCACTCANTCTGGGCATTTTAATTACTTCGGCCATTTAATCTAATTTGTGTTTTAAAAACGGATAGTCTTTTTGCTCGTAAACTGCATCATACATTACACTAATTTCAGGGAAGGGAGATTCTTCAGCAAATTTTTGACATTCTAAAACTTTTTCTTTAACTCTTGCATCAATAACTGAGATTTCTTCAGCTGAGGCATAGCTATTTTGAATAAGAATATCCTTTACTTGTGTTATTGGATCAATTTTTCTGTACTCCTCAACCTCCTCTTTTGTCCTATATTTTTGTGCATCTGACATTGAATGACCTCTGTATCTATAGGTCTTCATTTCCAACAATGAAGGTCCATTACCAGATCGAGCTCTGGTAATTGCCTCATCCAAAGCTTCAGCAACTTTTACAGGATTCATACCATCTACAGGACCACAGGGCATCTCATAACCCAAACCTAATTTCCAAATATCAGTATGATTACTAGTACGTTTGACTGAGGTTCCCATCGCGTAACCATTGTTTTCAACTATAAAGACAACAGGGAGGTCCCAAAGCATAGCAAGGTTCAATGTTTCATGAAAAGATCCTTGTCTAACAGCTCCATCACCCATGAAGCAAAGTGTGACTGCGCCTCTATTAAAATATTTATCTCCAAAGGCCATACCTGCACCCAATGGAATTTGTCCACCAACAATACCATGGCCACCATGAAATCTGTGTTCTTTTGAAAAGATATGCATAGATCCACCAAGTCCGTAAGAGGTACCTGTAGACTTTCCATATAATTCAGCCATNACTTTTTTAGGATCTACACCCATGCCAATGGGCATAACATGATTTCTGTAAGCTGTTATCATTCGATCCTTTTGAAGATCCATAACGTGAAGAGCACCAGCTAGAATAGCCTCTTGGCCATTGTAAAGGTGAAGAAAACCTCTAACTTTTTGCTGAATATATACTGATGCTAACTTATCTTCAAACTTTCTCCAAAAGAGCATTTCCTCATACCAGCTTAAATAAATCTCCTTTGTTATTGGCCTCATATATCAAGCGCAAAGATAGTTTAAAAAATTCAGTTTTTAAACTAGCAAATTGTCTTAATCAAAAGCATAAGCAAGTCCTACTCTAAGTGTGTTTTCAAGAGGACTAATTACGTCAGAAGTTGATATCAAATATGATAAATCAATCTTCAAATCATTAGTAATAAAACCTGCTCCTGCAGTTATAAATTTTCTCGATCCTTTTAGTTCGTGTTCGCTAAAATAACCAGATCTTAAGAAAAAAGATTCATTAAACGTGTACTCTAGTCCGATTGAATATGTCAACTCTTTAAGTTCCTCACTAAATCCATCGGGAGCATCATTGAAAGATTTAAATAAACCAGATAAGAAACTAATATCAGGCTGTCTGTATGCAATCAAATCTCCAGATGCATTAAATACTTCTTCGCTAGGTGTAGGAACCAATAATTTATTGATTTCAAAAGTAGCAGATAAACTATTGCTACTGTCAAAAATAAATTCATACCCTGCACCAATTCTTAAGTTGGTTGGAATGAAACTTTCATTTCCTTGTTCTGCATATTTCATTTTAGGACCTAAATTAGAAATATTGAATCCTGCTCTCCANATACCTTCAGACCCACCNGTNTGAACAACATCTGATTGGTAAAAACCTGAAATATCAACTGCAACAGACGATGCAGAATCAGTCTCATCACCCAATGACTGAATTTTTACGTCTGAAAGTAAAAATCTTCCAGCAACAGCCATTGAAAAGTTTTCACTTAATTTTAGTGAATATGCTGCATCTAGTGTGAATTCATTAGGATTTTCAACTATGGGAATATCCAACGGGTTTTGGAGAATATCTATATCACCTAGATTAAAGTATTTCAAACTTGCACTCCAAGCAGATCTATCTGAAATCTTATTGTAATAAGAGATATTAGCAAGAAAAATATCATTTACTAATTTGCTCAAATAAGGTGTGTAACTAAATCCAACCCCNCCACTTCTCTCACTAAAAACATATTTAGCTGGATTCCAATGCTGTGAAAAGTTATCCATAGCAGTAGCAACACCTTGCTCTCCCATTCCAGCAGCCCTTGCATCAGATGCAATCATTAAGAATGGTACAGCTGTGGTGATAACTCTTCTTTCCTGGCCATAGCTATTTAATAGCACCAGTGAAAAAAGTATTAAGAAAATTTTTCTCATAATTTATTTTTTAATTTTTTTATTTTTTTAATTCCTCAATTTCTTTTTTCAATCTGTCAATTTCNTCTGATAATTCTTGNACAGCTTTGATTAGAGGGACNACCATTTTACTGTAATCTACTGTTTTCATTTCAACACTATTTTCATTTATAAATGAACCAGTGAAATAAGATGAAGCATCAACTTCTTCAACGTCTTGAGCAATCAAACCAATTGAATTTTTTCCATTTGAAATTAAGTTATAAGTTACTGGTTTGAGATTATTTATGAATGACAAACCATATTTAGTCTCTANTGGAAAGATAAAATTCTTAAATCTCATATCTGATCCTTGATTTACCGAACCAACATTTAAAACTGATGCTGATACATTTCCAATATTAACAGTATTTAATATTGGAGTTCCACTGGCAGCACCAATTTGCATTGTATTATCTGCNGTAACAACAGCAGATCTACCAATTGCAATNGAATTTTTTGTTGTTGCTGCAGTAACATCAGCTCCTGCACCAATGACAGTATTATTATTACCACCTTTGGATGTATCACCAGCATTGTATCCAATATGGACCGACCATGATGAAGTTGTCAATGCACCTCCAGCTTGAGAACCTAAGAGTGTATTAAAAGATGAAATATTGGGTGATGCAGCATTTCCTGCAAGTGCATCACCTGCTTTCCAACCTACTACAACATTTTGTCTTGCGCTTTTTGCAATTTTCATTGCATCAACACCAACTGCAACATTTTGATAACCGACATTATCATCACTAGCTCCACCAGCTACACCATTCGATGATCCGCCTCTAAATGCATTGTATCCAATTGCAACATTATCATAACCACTCTTAGAAAAAGCTAATGAGTTTGAACCAAGTGATGTATTATAACGCCCTTCAGTGGATACTTGTTGAGAAGATCTTCCAATAGCGGTATTATGCGTTCCGGAATTGGCGACACCGTCTGCAGCATTAACATTATTTAAAGCTTGCCAACCAACAGCAGTATTACTTCCACCCGATACTGATTCCTTCAACGAATTATTACCAATCGCAATGTTGTATACAGCCCCAACAGATTTATTAAGAGCATTAAAACCAATAGCAATATTTTGACTTCCAGTTGTTATGCTTTGAGCAGCATTTTGACCAATTGCTACATTATAGTCGGCATTAGTTAGAGCATCTAGTGCAGTTCTACCGATACCAATGTTTGATGCAGCTTTATTATTACCGTCCGTAACCATATTATCTGCTGTGTTACCAATAAGCATCGTGTTATTTGCAATATTAACATCGCCAAGCTCTTTCAATTCATCGACTGAACTTGTACCTTTTGCATCAAGTTGTGTCTGAATGTTTGAAGTTACACCATCAGTATAGTTAAGTTCAGCAGCCGATGCTGTTACTAAAGTCCCAGCTAGCTTTAATCCGTTTGTTCCATCGTGTGAGGCAACATCCATGTCATTTGTTCCATCTGCAACTGTTACATCTCCCGATACTGTTACACCTGCAAATGTTACACTGCTGGTTGTCGCAACATCTTGACCAATTGATACTTGACCACTTGACACAGTTACACCTGTTCCAGCAGTGACGGTTGCATCAGATCCATCAGCACCCGCATCACCTTTNTCACCTTTNTCACCTTTTTCNCCTTGAATACCTTGATCACCTTNATCACCTTTTTGTCCAATTTCTGTNGCATTTCCACTNNNATCGACAGAGTAATATTTTGAAGCATATACANTTGCTCCAGAGTCATCACCCATGTATACGGCAGTTACGGCATCATTACCTAATGTTACTGAATTATCTGCTTTTCCAATTGCGCCTTTTCCTATTACTGTTCGATTTGCAGCTCCTGCTAAGTTAACAGAGGTTCCAGTACCAATTAATGTATTGTTATTGCCACCAATGATGGCAGCTTTCGTTCCTGATGCATTAACAGATCCTGCATTTGAACCTACCAACACGTTATAACCTCCATTTGTTATTGCACCTCCACTGTTGTATCCAATCGCAGTATTTTGTTTACCTGTTACAACTTTATCTCCAGCATCAGCACCGACAGCAGTATTTCCAGAACCTGTTGTCACAGATGTTAAAGTTCTATAACCAAGTGAGGAGTTATTATCTCCACCAGTTAAGGCATCTCCAGAAAGCGCTCCAACAGATGTATTATAGCTTGCATTGTTTATCGTCCCTGTTGAGGGAGTTCCAACCCATAATGAGTTGGTTGCACTTGTTACTTTGTATGCAACATCACTCAGATTATTTAAACCTGCACTCAAACTAACCTCTCCATTAGAAACAGCAATACCTGTTCCAGCCGTGACAGTTGCGTTGGATCCATCCTCTCCATCTTGACCGTCTTGACCGTCTTGACCATCATTACCTGTATCACCTTTTTCGCCTTTTTCACCTTTTTCACCCTGTTGTCCAGTCGCTCCAGTTGCTCCACGAAGGTCACCTGTTGCAAAACCAAGACCATCATTAGATGTAAATGTAACAATGCCAGTACTTGTGTCATATGAACCACCAGTAAATCCTTTTCCATCAGCACCATCTTCTCCGTCAGCACCAGCACCAGCAGCAGTACTCATCGAACTACCATCAGCAAAGGCAATACTCTTCAAATAAACTGTAGCTCCTTGGTCTTGTGCCATATAAACCTTACTGACATTTGCATTACCAATAGTGACAACATTATCACCATCAACACCAACGGCACTTGGGCCAATAACAATTTGGCCTCTAGCAGAAGTTGATCCAGCCTGAGCATTGTATCCAAGTAATACGTTGTTATTTCCAGTTGTAAGATTTGATCCAGCAGACATTCCAACAGCAACATTATTATTAGCATTTGAGTTTTTTAAGGCACTGTGACCAACTGCAACAGAACGTAAGCCTGATGACGAGCTGGTTAGAGCATTAAAACCAATTGCAACAGTATCATCAACGTTACTAGCTGAGTCTAAGGCATTGATCCCTACAGCAACGTTGGTATTTGAGCCTTGTGAGTTTGTTTCAGGATTACTACCACCATTAATCCAAACACCGTTTGAGTACGTACTAACATCACTTAAATCGTTAATTCCCGCACTCAAGCTAATTGTTTCATTTGATATTGCTATTCCATTACCTGCGGTTAAATCAGCGCCAGAACCATCAGCACCATCTTTTCCATCAGCACCATCTTTTCCAGCAGGTCCAGCAGGTCCAGCAGGTCCNGCAGGTCCAGCAGGTCCAGCAGGTCCGGCAGGTCCGGCNGGTCCGGCAGGCCCTACACCACCATCTTTTGTTTTTAAAGCATAAAGTGCATAGGGAACTCCCAATAGCTCACTCTCCGTCGTTATGGAATAATTATATTGATCTAAAACTGTGATGGTTGCCTTTAAAGAAAACGCTGCTTCACCCCAGTTGAGTGCGGCAAAAGCAGTTGAATTTTTGGAACCAAGTCTCAACGAAATTAGACCATTCTTGCTTGTTGTAGTTGAGTGACTTTCTGAATAGACTGTTGATCCATTAGATACTACTGCAAGATCTACATCGACATCCGTATTAACAACAAGACTTCCATCAGCATATCTCACTACACTTTGATAACTCAANTCACTNGAAACTTGAGNGTAAGACAATGATGAAAANAGTAATGTNAATGATAAAAAGGTTAATAGTTTTTTCATTTTTAAAAATTGATATTAGTATTTAATTATTTTAATTGTTTTATTTAGTTTTTGATTTTTAAAGAGGTGAACAAAATAAACACCGTTTGCCAAAGTCGAAACATCCAGTGCAAATGGATTGGAATCAACTTCTCCATCACCAACATATTGACCGTTTGGTGAACTTATAGCGTAAGTTACAGATCCTATATCATCAACACCTAAGTTGATGTAAATGATCCTGGTTGTGGGATTTGGATAGGCTTTCACACCTATAAAATCAAATTCAATTGTATCTCCATTTACGTAAAATGACTGAATAATACCCTCTTTGTAATCTAAATTATCTGCAATTTGACTTTGATAAAAGATTTGTCCGACCGAAAAGTCTACATTAAGTGAACTTGAATCCGAAGATGTACCACTACTTGTGACAGTACCACTTTGGGTAAAAGCATTAAAGAATGTGAAAAGGAAAACAATAGAAAGCGTTAAATATTTCATGTTTTTAAGTAATTGAAAATATATTTTTTGGTTGTTTTCCCAAGTTATAAATTATTTAAAAACAAACAAAAGTTTGTCATTATATTTTGTGTCAGGCACCATTCTTGTGTTATTAAAATTGAGGATTATTTTAATGTAATTTGGTTTATTTATATATTTACATCCATTAAATGAAAAATTTTAACATCATTTTGTTCTTTTTTACANTGCTANTAATAGTTGGTTGCAACCGAAATAGCATGAAGGGAAGTGGAAAAAATTCTTCCTCTGCAACTGGTTGGAGCATCAACGATAAAGAGTCCGGTGGTTTTTCATACAACAAGAAATACAAAGGACAAATTTCTGCACCAGGAATGATATTTATCCAAGGAGGAACTTTNGTCAAGGGAAATGCAAAAGACAATGTTCTTAATGATTGGAATAACACCCCTACCCAGCAATATGTGCGTTCATTTTTTATGGATGAAACTGAAGTTACAAATGTTATGTACAGGGAGTATTTGTTTTGGCTGAAAAAAAGATTTTACAAGTCTGATTCTGAAGAAATCAGAAATATTTATTTCGCAGCCCTACCTGACACGCTTGTTTGGAGAAATCCTTTGGGCTTTAATGAGGATATGGTTAATAATTATTTGAGGCACCCTGCATTCAACAATCACCCTGTTGTTGGAGTTTCTTGGGTTCAAGCTCAAAACTTCTCAAAGTGGAGAACTAACAGGGTTAATGAAAAACTGCTTATTGATAAAGGTTATTTAAATGAAGAGGCGTTAATGGAACAATACAACGATAGTTCAAATGTATACGGGTTTAACACCTTAACATATTTAGTGAGTCCTAAATCTGCTTACGGTGGCAACTTAGAAAATTTAATTGAAGGAACTGCATCGGCTGATGATGAAAATCCTGAATTTGTTTCCATTGAAACTGGCCTACTAGTTCCAACCTACAGACTTCCGACTGAAGCGGAGTGGGAATATGCAGCTCTTGGCTTAGAGGAATTAAGAGAAGGAAATCTCTACAGAGGAAAAAAGAAATTTCCATGGTCTGGTGAATATACTAGATCACAACAAAAAAAGACACTTGGAGATCAGCTTGCAAATTTCAAATTAGGTAGAGGTGACTATGGTGGAATAGCAGGGTGGTCTGAGGAAGGTAGTGGAATTACTACAAGCAGTAGAGCCTACCCACCCAATAGCTTTGGTTTATACGGAATGGCTGGAAATGTATCTGAATGGGTTGCTGATGTTTACAGACCAATAATTGATGAAGAAGCTAACGACTTCAATTATTACAGAGGAAATGTCTATTCAAAACCTCAAATCACCAGAGATGGAAAAATCACCACGATCGACAGAGAAAACTTCAAGGATCAGTTTCAGGTAATGGAAAATGGACGACTAAAAATATTTAAGTTACCGGGGGAGATTGCTTCAGAAGAACTTAGTGAAGATGATTTAAGAAGAATTAACTACACAAGGGCTGAGAATAGAGATTTTCAAGATGGTGATAACGAATCAACAAGAGAATTTGCTAGCAGTAGCAGTAGTTTAAACAGACCCATGTATAGTGATCCTACACTAACTAAATCTGCATCCACTAAAAGATTAACATTAATCAGTAATGAGGCTAGAGTTTACAAGGGTGGTTCTTGGCTTGATAGATCTTATTATTTAGATCCTGCTCAGAGAAGATTTTATCCAGAATATTTTGCAACAAACTTCATTGGTTTTAGAAACGCCATGTCCTACATGGGTGAAGACAGAAACCAAACTAAGCCCAAAAGATAATTTTTCTTTATTTCACGTTGACATATTCTTTATCTTTAGGTTATGCCTATGATTCATGAACTTTATGAAGAGTTAAAATCATCTAATTTTCTAGTTGATATAGACTCTAGAAAAATCAGAAAAGGTTCTATTTTTTTTGGAATTAAAGGGGATAATTTTAATGGTAATGACTATGTGTTTGATGCAATTAGAAAGGGATCTCGTTTAGCTATTACTGACAAAGAAAATCCAAACTTAAACAATGATCCTAGAATAATAAAAGTTTCTGACGCCTTAAGTACACTCCAAGAACTCTCCAAATTTCACAGAAAAAGCAGCAGCGCCAAGGTAATAGGGATAACAGGAAGCAATGGCAAGACTACAACAAAAGAGCTAATTTATTCTGTGCTAAGTACAAAATTCAAAACAATTTGCACATTAGGTAATTACAATAACCACATTGGCTTACCGTTAAGTCTATTTGAAATCAGAGATGATACTGAGTTCGCAATTATTGAAATGGGAGCAAATAATTTTGGAGAAATTGCACTTCTAACATCAATATGTGAACCAGATTACGGATACATTACAAATTTTGGAAAGGCTCATCTTGAGGGTTTTATTAACATAGATGGAGTCATAAAAGCCAAGACAGAATTGTATAACTGGATAATTAAAAATGATAAAACTATTTTAATTAATGGAGACGATAAAAATCAGAAAAAATATGATGTTCACAAACACATTNTCTTTGGAAGAAATAAGAATTTTAACTATGATTTTAAAGAAAAGAGTAATGATTTTGTAAATGTTTTATTCGATAGTTTTCTATTTGATACAAATCTCTATGGCAGATACAACTATTCAAATGTTTGTGCTGCAATAGCTTTAGGATTGGAGTTTGGAATTGATAAGAATGAAATCAATCATTCATTAAAAAACTATCAATCAAAAAACAATCGATCTGAAGTTATTAAAGTTGGTAATAAAAGAATTATTCTTGATGCGTACAATGCAAATCCATCTAGCATGGAGGAAGCCATTAAGTCATTTTCAATATTAGAGGGTGATAAAACAATTATTCTTGGTGATATGTACGAACTAGGCGATGATTCATTGAATGAACATAAAAAAATTATAAAACTTTGTGAAGAGAATAAGCATTCTAAATGTATTTTTATTGGAGAGAAATTTTATAGTTTTTCAAATGATAAACACACCTCAACATTTTTTAAAAACAAATCCAATTTTTTTAATTCTGGGATTGAAATAAGAGAGAAGAATATTCTTATCAAAGGATCACGCGGAATGAAAATGGAAGAAATCTTAAAACATATACAATAATGAAAAAAAATCTAACCTTTCTTATTATCACAACCTTGCTCATATCATGCAACAATAACTTAATTAAAAAATGGGAAAATTATGATGAGAGCAATGAAATCAAAATGAACTCTGAAAATGAAAACAAAAGACTCCAATTTAAAAGAATTCAGTCAATCTCAAATGACAAAAATCAACTCATCAGTGGGTTTGAGAAAGAAATATTCAACTTTTTAAAAAATGAATATGATTTTGTAAAAGAATTGGTTCATGAAAAATCCATTCCTGAAATTCAAAAAAGTGTCATTGATGGAAAATTAACCTATTATAAATTGTCACTTTTTTACTTGACAAGAATTTATCTTATAGAATTTGATCAAGAACAGTATTTAAATTCCATCATATCAATCAATAGAAACATACTAAAAGAAGCAAAAAATAAAGACAAAATAAAAAACACTGAAATTTATTCTCTACACGGGATTCCAATTCTGTTAAAGGATAACATAGGTTTTGAGGGACTGCCAACCACAGCTGGAGCACATAGCCTTAAAAATAATTTTACAGATGATGCATCAATAGTAAAACAATTGAAGGATAAAGGGGCTTTAATTCTTGGTAAAACAAATTTAAGTGAATGGGCCAATTATTTTTGTTATGGATGTCCAAATGGATACAGCGCGATGGGTGGTCAAACACTTCACCCCTATGGTAGAAAGATTTTAGATACTGGTGGGTCTAGCTCTGGAAGTGGAGTGTCAACAACTTCAAACTTAGCTGCGGGATCATTGGGGTCTGAAACCTCTGGATCTATTTTATCACCATCATCGGCAAACTCACTTGTCGGAATGAAACCAACAATAGGTAATATTAGTAGAGCAGGAATAGTTCCAATATCATCAACACTTGATACTGCTGGTCCAATGACAAAATTTGTAATTGATAATATATTGATTTATAACGCGATCAATGATCTTGATCCTATGGATGAATACTCTGTTGAAAATAACGATATTAATATAGAAAAAGTTATGGAAAGTAAAGTCGATGTTTACAAAATTGGCTACTATAAAAGCTTTTATCANAGAGATTCACTTTATAAAAATTCTATTGATTTTCTNGAGGATCAAGGGATCAAATTACAAGCCATTGATGCTCCAAANATTAGATTGGATGGTTTTGCTAAAATATTGGACGAAGATATGAGACATGATCTGAGAAGCTATCTGTTTTCTTTTGGAAATAAGAAACTTGAAGTTGAGGATATTTTAACAATTATAAAGTACAATGAAATGGANTCTATTGAGAGAGCGCCTTACGGACAGGGAATATTCAAAAAAATAATTCAAGATACAATGTCAATTAATGATTTTGAAGATTTAAAATTTAAACTGATGACAAAAGGAAATGANTTTTTTGANATTCCAATGGATAAATACAATTTAGATGCGGTACTTTCNATAAATAATTATCATGCAGGGTATGCTGCGATGGCTCACAATCCATGCCTAACAATACCAATGAAACTTAGAAAAAATAATGAGCCAGCTGGTTTAACAATTATTGGAAAGTCATTTCAGGAGCAGCAACTTTATGAGATAGGCTACTTTTTTGAAAAAACATATGAGGGCAGGATTCCACCCCAAAACTAAGTTATTTAACCAAAGTGACCTCCAACTCAACATCGTCTAATATTAGACGATCACCAAGGTTTTCAAAGAAAGAGCCAGATCTATATTGTACATTGTATTTGGATCTGTCAAAAATCAGAATTGCCCTGTATGAGCCATCTTCAACTTGAGTCATCTCAAATGTGATCGGATTGGTGATACCTTTAATAGTTAGATTTGCATCAACTAGATATTTATTGTCTATCATTTCTGACTTTTTTAAAATTTCAAGTTCTGCATTATTAAATTTGTCAACACTAAAAAAATCATCATCTTTCAAATGACTTTCTAATCTGTTTTTTCCACCCCCAGAAATATCATCAACAGAGATTGAAGTCATATCAACAATAAAATTTCCTGTAGAAATTGCGTCTCCGTCAAAGGTTATATCTGCTTTAGTAAAATTTATGTGACCCCAGTGTGAGGCATTGGTGATTTTTTTACCGGTCCACTTAACCTTGCTCTTTTCAAGATCAAAATTTGTTTGTGAGAATACAAAAAGGGGAAAAAATAAAAATATGGTATATGCAAAATGTGTTTTCATAATGATGTGAAAACTAAAATTGTGCCAAATTATTTTTTAGATATAAAATCCAAGGTTAATGCTACCATGGATCTAATTCCTGTTTGCATAGCNGAATCATCAACATAGAAATCAGGACTATGATGCAAAACTGTTCGTGGATCAACTCCTTCTTTTGAACCACCAATAAAGAAATACATGCCAGGTATTTCTTGCTGAAAAAAGGAAAAATCTTCTGCACCTGTTCGGGCATTTAAAAATATTACATTCTCTGGCTTGTTTACTCTTCTTAGAGTTGGAAGCATGTTTTCATAAAGCTCTGGCTGATTAAAAGTAATTGGGTAGCTTGTTCCATAAGTAATTTTAGCTTCGACATTGTTTGCTTCGGCTAAATTTAAGACGACTTCTTCAAATCTTTTTAATAAAGTTTTTCTCATGGATGGTCGAAGGGTTCTAATTGTCCCAAGCATATATAAATCCTCCGGAATTATATTACTTCTGACACCACCGTGAATAGCACCAACTGTAATTACTGCAGCTGCTTCTGTCAATTCTAAATTTCTACTGACTATTGTTTGAAGAGAATTAATCATTTGAGCAGCAGTAACAATAGGGTCAATTCCATCCCAAGGTCTAGATCCATGCGTTTGTTTACCCTTCAAATCAATTCTAAACTCATCAACAGCGGCCATTATGCCTTTGGGTCTAACCGCTACATTTCCTACATTAAATCCGGACCCAACATGAAGACCAAAAATTGCATCCACATCTGGATTTTTTAAAACACCTTCTTTAACCATCAACTCTGCTCCACCCTCCTCACCAACTGGTGCACCTTCCTCAGCTGGCTGGAAAATAAATTTAACCTGACCAGGGATTTGATCCTTAAGCTCATATAGAATCTTTGCAGTGGCTAATAAAATAGCTGTGTGCATATCATGGCCACATGCATGCATGACAGGCACCTCTTCCCCATTATAAATCCCTGTCATTTTGGAAGCCCAAGGAATATCAACCCTCTCTTTAATTGGTAATCCATCAATATCAGCCCTCAACCCTACCACAGGACCTTCTTTTCCCTCATTTAGGATTGCCACAACACCTGTTTTAGCAATTCCAGTATTGGGTTTGTAACCAATTTTTATCAATTCATTTTTAATTCTTTCAGCAGTTTTAAATTCTCTGTTACTGAGTTCCGCATTTTGATGGAACCAATGTCTGAGTTCAATAATCTCATCAATATTTTCTTCAATTAATTTTTCAACAGTGTTGTCAAAGTTTTGTCCATAAACTGTAAATGATACAGTTAACAGAATTAATAAAACAATATTTTTTTTCATAACTATAAATTTTTATTCTCCAATNACAGTAAGCATTAATCTTCTGCTGCTTGCTGAATTTCTATGCTCACAAAGATAAATTCCTTGCCAAGTACCAAAATTAGGTTTTCCATTTGAAACTGGAAAAGAAATTGATGATCCAATCAAACTACTTTTTATGTGAGAGGTCATATCATCGGTTCCCTCAAAAATATGAGTAAAATAATTTTCATTTTCAGACACCATGTGGTTGAAATGTGTTTCGAAGTCATCTCTTACAGAGGGGTCAGCGTTCTCATTAATAGTTAAACTGGCGGAAGTGTGTTTAATAAATAAATGTGCAATACCACTCACTTTCGGTACATGATTAATAATTTTGCTTGTAATTAAATGAAATCCACGACTGTAGGGACTGAGTATTATTTCTTTTTGAAAAACCATTTCCATAAATTTAAATAATTTAGTAATCAATGATTGATAATCTAAAAAAATCTTGGTCTGTTGGATACAAAATGAAGATTGATTCCAATGTTGATGATCTTTGGAATATCATAACAAATCCTGGCCATCTTGAGATGGTACACCCCTTTTGCAAAGAGAATTACCCAATTTTGTGGGACAAAGCAAACTCCAAAGATGTTTTAGTTTACACCAATGGAGTAAAATTAATAAGGGAGTTCAAATCATGGAACGAAAAGCAGGGTTACTCGTTAGAAATTGGCAGAGAAAATGGAAGAAGATCACTTGTTGAGTGGAAAATCTCCACAGAAAATCAAAAAACATATTTATCGATAAGAGTTTATACTTTTTTCATGAGGGAGAGAAATTTAATTATTTCATTTTTACCACATTTTATTTTTATATATCCAAATCTTAGGAAATATTTAAAAAGCGTAATTGGCGGGATTAATTATTACCTTAAAAACAAAAAAAGAGTTCCAAGAAATTATTTTGGGAGTCATCGTTGGTTCTCTTAATTATAAAAAAAAACTATTTAATAACACTTTGTCATTCATTTGGTATTAAATTTGCCCCTTTAAAAAATAGATGAAAAGAACAATTATTTCTGTAGTCGCAGGTCTAATTTTATTAATTGTTACATACTTTCTTTCCAATTTGATTATGAATTCTGGAGATGAAATAGTTGCTAAGGCAGTAACTGCTGAGGAAAATGTAAAAGTAACAAATGTCAAAAATGCAACCAACGACGCTACATTAAGTTTAAATTCAATTGTTCAATCTGAGAACAAATTGCAACTAATTTCTGAAGTAACTGGAATCATAGATTTTACAGATATTCGATTCAAAAAAGGTCAAAAATTCATGAAGGGTCAGACTATTATAAAAATTAATTCTGACGAAGCAGAGGCTTTCCTAAGACAAAGCAGAAGTCAATTTCAAAATCAAATAGCATCTGTTTTGGCAGACATTAAGATTGATTATCCCGAAAGCTATAAAAAATGGGAGGATTATTTTCTAAATTATAATATTGAAGAAAACATACAAGATCTGCCTNAGCAAAGCACAAATAATGAAACCTTCTTTCTAACCGGAAGAGGAATAATTTCTAGCTATTATGGTGTGAAATCGGCTGAAGAGAGATTGAATAAATATAGTATCACTGCACCATTTGATGGTATTGTATCCAGCTCTTTTGTTGAAAATGGAACTATGGCAAGAGCAGGCCTGGTACTTGGCGAATTCATTAATAGTGATTCGTTTGAAATTGAAGTCAATATCCCAACTGAATACAAACCCTACATTATCATAGATAAGGAAGTTAATATTAAACTGTCCGATGAAAGTAGTGTAGTTGGAAAAATTAACAGAATAAATAATAATGTAAACAGAGAAACACAAACTGTTAGTGTTTTTGTAAAGAGTAATTCCAAAAAACTAAGTGATGGAATGTATGTAGATTTGGATTTATCTCTCAAATCAATTGAAAATTCTTTTAAAATTTCTAGATCAATGATCAAAAATGATTCGATTGTTCACACAGTAGAATCGATGGCTGTCAAAAATAAAATAGTGAATCCTGAGTTTTTTGGAGATAACTATGCTATTGTAACTGGTCTTGATGATGGAGACTTAGTAATTAAAACACAAATCCCCGAGATATTTGAGGGCATGAAAGTCAAAATCATTGATTAGTAGTGAGAAAATTAATTACCTATTTTGTCAATTATCCGAAAGCAATAAATATTCTTGTTTTATTTTTTATTGTCTTTGGAACTGCAGGTACATTGGCCTTAAAATCATCTTTTTACCCATTAATTGACCCAAAATTTATTGAAATCAGCGCTGTACTACCTGGTGCCTCACCTGAGGAAGTTGAGGAAGGTATTGTAATGAAGATTGAAGAAAATCTTAAAGGAATTGAAGGGGTTGACAGATATTATTCCACNTCGAGAGAAAACCTTGGTTATATACTGGTTGAAACTCTTGAGGACTCCGATGTTGATAACGTTTTGATTGATGTAAAGAATGCTGTAGATAAAGTTCCTTCTTTTCCATTGGACCTTGAGCCAATTGTTGTAAAAAAAATGGAGCAACAAGAACCCACCTTTATTTTTTCACTTACAGCAGAAAATATTGATTTGAGTTCATTAAAAAATATTTCAAAAAAAATTGAGGTTGATCTAAGAAATCTTGAGGGTATATCTCAAATTTCAACATCTGGGTTTTCAGATAATGAAATTGAAATTTCTGTAAATGAAAAACTACTATCAAAATACAACCTAACTTTTTATGAAATTCTCGATGCAGTTCAAAAAAGCAACATAATTGTAAGTGGAGGAACCATAAAAACTAACGAAGAAAAATTTTTAATAAGATCTAATAACAAAAATTATTACTCAAACCAACTTAATGAAATTGTTGTAAAATCATTCCCATCAGGAAATAATTTAAAACTTGGGGATGTTGCGAATGTTTATGAAAAGTTTTCTGATGANGAACCACAGTTAAAATTTATCGATAACAAGTCCTCAGTGATTATGACTGTACTGAGCACCAAAAACGAGGACCTTTTAGAGTCGGCTGATAAAATCAGACTTTATATTGATGACTTCAACAAGAAAAACGAAAACATTCAACTGATTAGATTAAAAGATTACTCTGAGGTTTTGAGACAAAGAACCAATCTTCTGCTTGAAAATGGTGGTTTAGGTATTCTTTTAGTGCTAGGATTGTTGTCACTATTTTTGAATACAAGATTGGCTTTTTGGGTAGCATTTGGTTTGCCCATTTCTTTTCTTGGAATGTTGATATTTGCAGGAAACTTCAATATAACTATCAATATCATGTCTCTATTCGGGATGATTGTTGTTATTGGTATTTTGGTTGATGATGCAATTGTAATCGCTGAAAATATTTACAAACACTATGAAAGTGGAAAGTCAGCTGCAGATTCTGCGGTCGATGGTACACTTGAGGTATTACCAGCCATTGTTTCTGCCATTATCACAACAATAATTTCCTTTGCAACATTACTATTACTTGCAGGTGATGTTGGTAATTTCTTTGGAGAAGTTGCCATGATTGTAATAATCACACTAATTGTGTCGCTGATAGAGGCACTGATTATATTGCCTTCACACTTGGCTCATTCAGATGCACTAAAAAGAAAAAAGGAAGATAAAAATGGAATTCTATTTTCATTTTTTTCGACCATGAAAAAGCTGAACCAAAGGGGCTACCGAGCTATGGATTGGTTGAGAGATAAAATATATACTCCAATGTTAAGATTTGGATTAGAGTATCGTTTTCTCAGTCTTAGTGGTTTTGTTGCTGCACTCATGCTAACTATGAGTTCGGTTTTTGGGGGTATAATTCCGATGACTTTTTTTCCGACAATTGCAAGTGATTTTGTAACGGTTGATTTAAAAATGCCCATGGGAACAAGCACAAAAGTCACAGATTCCATTATTAATGTTATTGAAAAAAATGCAATCATTGCTGGAAATGAGCTTCAAGAAAAATACATGAAGGATGACGAGAGAAAACTGATTCAAAATATTCAAAAAAATATTGGAAATTATGCTGATAATTTAGAGATGGTTGCTGGTGTTGGAAACATAGAGGGATCAAGTGTTGCATCATTGGAAATATATATGCTAGACAGCGAGGAGAGAACGCAAGATATTAAGTCATCGATGCTTGCTTCTTTAATCAGAGAAAAAACTGGAACAATACCTGGAGCGGAAAAGTTCATCATAAACGACGGTGCCAATTTTGGAGGCAGCCCTGTTGCAATTTCTCTTTTGAGCAATAATAAGTCAGATCTAAAAAATGCTAAAGATGACTTGATTGAAAATTTAAAGTCAAACCCTATTTTAGTTGATATAGCTCACAATGATCCACAAGGTTTTAAGGAAATTGACATTCAGCTGAAAGAAAATGCATATGCTCTTGGTCTAGATTTTCAAATGGTCATGAATCAAGTTAGGTCTGCATTCTTTGGACTTGAAGCTCAAAGAATACAAAGAGGAAATGAAGATATAAAACTTTGGATCAGATATGATGAATCTAGCAGATCAGAAATTAAAAATCTTGACAACATGAAAATTGTTACACCTAGAGGAAGAAAAGTTTTCTTAAAGGAAATTGCAAATTTTTCAATAAAGCGTGGTGATGTAGCAATAAACCATTTAAANGGGGAGAGAGAAATTAAGATTACAGCAAATTTGATTGATCCCAATCAAAGTGCTTCAGATGCAGTATTTGGTATTCAACAAAATATAATACCAATAATTGAAGAAAAATATCCGACGATAGAGACTTCTTTTGAAGGCCAGTACAGGGAAGCAAACAAAACAATAGAATCATCCAAGATTGTTTTTCCTCTTGGCACTGTTTTTAATTTTCTGCGTCATCGGTTTCACGTTTAGGACATACAGTCAACCATTTTTACTTTTGTTATTAATTCCATTTAGTTTAACAACTGTTGCTTGGGGTCATTTGGTTCATGGATTTCCAGTTAATGTTATCTCACTTTTAGGTGTAATTGCATTGGTTGGAATTCTTGTGAATGATGGGCTAGTTTTGATATCTAAATTTAATTCAAANTTGAGAGCTGGTAAAAGTTATGATGAATCANTGTTTGGAGCAGGTAAAGAAAGATTTAGAGCAATCTTCTTAACATCAATAACTACAATGGCAGGGTTGGCACCTATAATTTTTGAAAAAAGCTTTCAAGCGCAATTATTAAAACCTATGGCAATATCCATTGCATATGGTATTGGCTATGCTACTTTCCTGACACTAATATTACTCCCAATACTACTATCACTAACAAATACATTCAAGTTAAATTTTGTGTGGTTGAGAAGTGGTAAAAAACTTGATAAAAGAGAAGTTGANGCTCCAGTCATAGAACTAAAAAGAGAAAAGAAATGAGAAAATTAACCTATATATTATTGATTTTTTTCAATATCAGTTATGCTCAAGATATTCTTACAACAGATATGGCTGTTAAACTGACTCTTGAAAATAATCTTGACATTAAGGTCAGTGAGAATATCTTGGAAATCTCAAAAAATAACTCGTCAATTTTAAATAGTGATTATTTACCTACTATCAGTGCAACATCTGGAATAACCAGAAACCAAGGTGATGTTGAAGTTAAAACGAACCAAGGTATTTCTGCTAAAATAGATGATACCTATAACGATGAAAATTTTGGTAGTTTGAATATTGTATATAACCTTATTGACGGCAGAGGAAGAAGATACAACTATAAAAAATCAAAAGAACTTTTTAATAGAACCGAACTTGAAGTAAAAGAAATTATTGAAAATACACTACTGCAACTCTTTACAGTATACTTTGATTTTGCAAGATTAACAAAAGAAAAGAAAATATTAAAAAACACATTAGATATCTCTGTAGAAAGATTAGACAGAGTCAAAACAAAATACAAATTTGGGCAGTCCACATCACTTGAGGTTTCAAGTGCTGAGGTTGATAAAAATACAGACAGTTTAAACTATTTGAATATCATAAAGGTCCTTTCCAATACCAAAAGAGATCTCAACTTGATCATGAATGTTGATTTGGAGACAGACTTTAAGGTAGTTGAGGATATTGATTTTATAAACGAAATAGAGGCTGAAAAGTTCTTTAATATGGGGTTAAATAACAATACATTGTTTCAGATATTAAATAAAGATGTTGAAATTTCTGACCTAGAGCTAAAAGCTATAAAATCAACATACTTACCTACAGTGCAATTGAGAGGTTCATATGGATGGAATGAGACAATTGATGAAATTGCTTACAACCCAGTTAATGAATTCTACTCAAAAGGAATTTCGACAGGNGTAAATATTTCAATTCCAATTTTTGATGGTGGAAAAAGAATCACCGCAACTAAAAATGCAAGATTAAATCTTGAAAATTCATTAATTCAAAAAAATAAAAATGAGTTAGAAATAGGTAAAAACTTACGGAACGCATACGAGACCTACAAAAACAACTTATTTCTACTTCAAATTCAAGAAAAAAGCTTCCAAACTAGCAAGCTTTCATTTTCTAAATTTGAGGAAAAATACTCACTAGGTCTGGTTTCATCATTAGAATTTAGGCAGGCGCAAACAAATTTATTAAGGGCAGAGCTTTTATTCAATAGCTCTATGTTTGAAACTAAAATTTCTGAATTAATTTTTCTTAAGCTAAGTGGCGAAATAGTAAGTAATTATTNATTTAAGAATTCAGGTTATTTAAATAACTTCCGATTGAGTCTTTAAATTCAATTCCTTCAAGCGATCTCGTCTTTGTTAATTTCTTGAAACAAGATAGCCCCCATATTAAAATTTCTTTATAGAAATAAATTTCTTCTACGTTGATATTTTTACAATTCTTTGAAATTATTGCTGAAAGTCCATCCACTTGATCAAGCTCATTTCTATACTCCCGATCGTTGAAGTCATCTCCGATAAATACTTCTTTTCCCTTTTTGGTGAACCATTGAATCACATCATCATAAGGTGTTTGTTCATTAGGTTTTTCAAGAGATTTAATTGGTGGAAAAAGCAAATTAAAAACAGATTTGATCGCTTCTTCAATTAGACTGTATGATACCTGATCAGCACCCTCTTGTTCCCCCTCATAAACCAGCTCAACCTTGCCATTTATCGATGGGACAACGCCAGTAAAATCTGTCAAACGAATAACTGTATTCTTTTCACCATTAACAAGCATCCGTCTTTTGGCAGTGCTTACTAAATTCTCATAAGCAGTGATGCTCATTCTTGTACTGATTCCACTTTTTGCATCCACGTACTCGCTCGATCTAGCAATAAAATTAATTTGCTCTACCAAATCCTTTGCAACCTCAGGGATCAAGATACTGTTTTTGTCTTCAGCAGAAATATTGGATTCTTGCTTGGTTATTTTTTTTGCAATATTAATAGACAAAGGATAATGCGTGAGTATTTGTGAACCAATCCTATCCTTTAGNGGGGTAACNATGCTACCACGGTTGGTGTAATCCTCTGGGTTTGCAGTAAATACAAATTGAATATCTAGTGGTATTCTTAATTTAAAACCTCTGATTTGAATTTCTTTTTCTTCCAGAATAGAAAATAAGGATACTTGTATTCTAGCTTGTAAGTCTGGCAACTCATTCACAACGAAAATGCATCTGTTGGCTCTTGGGATCATTCCAAAATGAATGACTCTTTCGTCTGAATATGACAATTTCAAACTTGCAGCTTTTATAGGATCCAAATCTCCAATCAAATCCGCAACAGACACGTCAGGTGTTGCAAGTTTTTCATAAAACCTTTCACTTCTATGAATCCAATCTATTTCAGTTTTGTCTCCTTGATTTTTAACAATCTCCTTTCCTTTGGATGAAATGGGTGAGGTTGGATCATCATTGATCTCAGATTCTTTTATAACAGGAATCCATTCATCAAGTAAATTGACCATTTGTCTGGCTAATCTGGTTTTTGCCTGACCTCTCAATCCCAAAAAATTTATATTGTGACCAGCCAAAATTGCTCTCTCCAGTTGAGGAATTACACTGTTTTCGTAACCATGTATTTTTTCAAAAGTCTTCTTTCCATTTTTTAGAAGTTGAGTCAAATTTCTTTGTAACTCATCTTTAATAGACTCTGCTTTATATCCCGATTTTTTAAGTTCTTTTAGTGTACTTATAGTTGGTTTTTTCATCTATATTTTTCTTTTTTTGTTTGTTTCATAATCCTCAAAAATCATTTCTCCTAAATTATCAAGACCCGTATAAAATGCTTTGCCATTGTTGGCTTTGGTAAACTCTCTGATAAAATGTTGTAAATAGGAATCACGAGCGATCATAAAAGTTGTGATTGGTATTTTTAATTTTCTAGCTTGCTTAGCCATTGTGTAACATTTCTTCACGATTTTTTGATCCAATCCAGCGCTATTTTTATAGTACGAACCGTCAGGCATTTTTAAACAACTGGGTTTGCCATCAGTTATCATTAATATTTGCTTGTTGTTATTTTTTTTCTTGCTTAACATGTCCATGGCAAGTTGTAATCCAGCCACAGTATTTGTATGGTAAGGTCCTACTTTTAAATATGGAAGTTCCTTGATACTTATTGGCTTGGCATCATTTCCAAAAACCAAAATATCGAGTGTATCCTTGGGATATCTAGTCAGTATTAATTCAGATAAAGCCATTGCTACTCTTTTTGCTGGAGTTATTCTGTCCTCACCATAAAGAATCATGCTATGACTAATATCAATCATGAGGACCGTGCTCATTTGCGATTTATTCAATGTATTTTTAACCACTAAATCTTCGGATTGTAAATCAAGCTCCCCACTGCCTGTTCTTGTATACATGTTTCTCAAACTTTCCGTAATCATTAACTGATCAATGGAATCTCCAAACTGATAATCTCTGTAATCATCAAAATCATTAGAACTTTTCCCAGTATGGTTAGTTTTGTGATTGCCAGACCTTGATTTTTTGATTTGCCCAAATATTTTTTTTAACGCGAACTTTCTAAGAGCTCTTTCCATCTTGGCAGAAATTTTTTTGGATTCTTTTCCGGATCCAATATCGAATTCTGCTTTAACAAATCCTTTATTCAATAAATCATTAATAAAATCTTCAATTGTATAATCATCTGTTGTCAACTCGTACTCCTTATCAAGTTCTTTCAACCAATCGATTGCTTCATCAAAATCCCCGCTTGTGTATGTAATTAGTTCCTTGAAAATTTGAAATAATTTTTCAAAGGGGGTTATGTTTTGATTTTTGGCTGAGGAAAAAGACCAGCCAGAAATAGGAATTTTATTAAACAAATTCATCAGAGTGTGAGTAACAAATCAAATGCCACTTTAACTTAAATTAAGATAGTTTATAAAAAAATGTCTACAGGCTAATGCTTGTAGACATTTTTTTGAGTTTTGTGATGTTGACTAGCTTTCTGGATCGGGAGCAACAGCCATAACCACGCCTGTAGCATCTCCATAATCTCCACCATTGATCAACATTCCATCTTCATCGAATGTTAAATAATGATAGAATTTCACTTCAAATGGTTTTCCAGATGCAGTATTCTTTCCTGTCCATGTTCCGTAAGTTCGTACACTTCCATTNAGCATTTTTGTCTCAGGATCAACACCAGGCAAGAAGTTTTCAGGTTCATAATTAATATCCTCCATTGCACCAATCCAACCAGAAATGTATGCAACAACATCTTCTTTAGTTGTAAAGTACTCCGTGTTGGCATAGAAGGCACCTTGCCATTCAATTTCATCACCAATCTTAGAACTTAAGTAATCCAAATCCTCCTCTTCCCATTTATCAAACCATTCTTGAGCTCTCTCAACATTTTTTTCAAAATTGGGATTTTGCTGTGGAGCATCACACGATGCTAAAGCAAAAAATATAAAAATTAAAAATATTTTTTTCATATCTACATAATAAAATTTAAAGCATTAAGATAAGGAATTGAATGTTATTAAAAATTTAATTATCATTTATTTTTTAGAAAACTTTTTTAATATTTTTGGCGGGTATGAATCGGTATTTCTTTACCCTTTTATTTGTGGTTTTTTCAAGTTTTTTGTTTTCACAAAACACATTTTATGTTGCTCCATCATCCTCGGGTGGTAGTGACAGTAACAACGGTTCGATAGGNTCACCTTTTGAAACCATACAATATGGTGTCAANCAATTGTCATCTGGTGGTGATAAACTCTATATCAGAGCAGGTACATACAGGGAGACAATTACTATAAATAAAATTGGTNCNAGTGGAAACCCAATAATCATTGAGGCNTATGGCAGTGAGGANGTTACCATTGACGGAACAGTGGACATAACCGGNANTTGGACAAGTCACGGAAACGGTATNTACAAACTAAGCTCGTATTCAACAAATATCACACAACTTTTTGTTGATAATGAGCCGATGGTAAATGCTAGATGGCCCAATGCTCAATTTAATGATGATTCAGTTTTTTCTCACTCTACTTGGGCTCAAGGTGATGAAAACACACTGAGTGACACTGATGACCCAGATTACGTTAATGATCGCAGCATAGACGGATCACTGCAGATTGATGAAGATATATTTGATCCTGGTGTTGGTGGTATTGGTAATTCCGCATTGGACTTAAATGGTTCCATAGGAATTTTAAATATAGGGTCGTTTAAAACATGGACTGTAGAAATTACAGGACACACTCAAAATGCCTCCTCAGACGATGTAATTACATATAATACAAGTGACATAGGTACCTACAAAGACAAACATCATTACTATTTTTTTGAGGGTAAACTGAGTTTTTTAGATACAAACAATGAATGGTTTCATGACAAAAGTGACAACACTCTATATCTTTATCCTGATTACGGCGATCTTTCAAACAGAACTATAAAAGGAAAAACAACTGATTACAGCGTAACATTTAGTGGTGCACAGTATGTGACCCTAAAAAAAATTAATTTTTTTGCTACTACTTTAGAAATGACTGGCAATTCTGACTACAATACTGTGGAGGAATGTAATTTTTATTATCCTAGTGCATCAAAAAGAATGCTTGGAACTACAAATGGTATGGGAAATCCAAGTGTTACTGAACTAGGCAGCAATGCAGACAACAACACCATTGAAAAATGTCTGTTTGAAAACACCGAGGGAGAGGCTCTTGTCATTAAAGGAGATAGCAATACAATTAAGAACAATTACTTTCATCACATTGACTGGAGCTCATCTGAACTTCAAAACCTTATGGTTTCTATCTACATTGCTGGAACAAGCAATACCTTTCATCAGAATACCATACATACAACTGGAGCATCAGCAACGGTACTGCCTGGAAGAATGTCTACATTTAGTTACAATAAAGTAACAAACACCGGACTTTTACAATCTGATGGTGCTGTTTTTCAAGGAACAAAAAACAACGTTGAGGGATCAGTAGTGCATAACAACTTTATATATGATACCGAAAAATATGCATTTCGGTACGATGCACCAGGTGGAGATGCAACTCAGGCAGGAAGTTATGGCATCATGCATCACAACATCGCTGACAATACCAATGGGTTAATGATTAAGGGAAATAATCAAATCATTGCTCACAATACAATTTTAAATACAATAAATAATAGGAATGATATCATTATTCTTTCTGAAGATTGTTCCAACAACAGCACATACTTGTATAATAATTTAGCAAAAAGAATTGGTGCTCACAGGAGCGCAACATCATTTTCACTAACCTCTGACAGTCCGATGCCGATTGCAGGAAATGTAGGGGGATCAAACTATGGGTACATAAAAGTTTCAGGTAGTTGGAGAGCTTGTCAAAGTGGAGACAGCGACTATAATGCGACAGCAGGATCCGGTAGCTCTCAAAACAATATTGATGAGATCAATGTTTCAAGAACAGGACTTAGCTATAATTCTGATGTTGAGAGTTTGCTGAATTACAATTCAGGTGATGGAAAAACAGAGTCTGATTATCACCCAACAAGCAATACAATTATAGACCAAGGAGTTTCACCCACAACTACTCCATCAAATAATTCGAATTATGGAAGTACCACTGTGAGCGGTACTGTTTATAGTGGCCCCGGACTGAACAATCTGGTACCACACACCAATGCTGGTTCAGCTGCTGATATTGGTGCATTTGAGGTTGGAGAATCATGGACGGCAGGAGCAGATTGGTCTCCAAAGTTTTATAAAGTAATTTGGAAAACTTCTGCTGGTTCGACAGATTGGAATACAGCCTCCAATTGGTCAACAGGTGTAGTGCCTGATGCTGATAATAACATTACAATTCCAGCTGGTGCATCAAATATGCCCGTTGTATCCTCATCTGTTTCAGTAAAAAACTTAACAGTGAACTCCTCAGCTACATTGACAATTAATTCTGGTGTTACGCTCACTGTAAATGGTAATTTGGTTAACATGGGAAATATCACCGTCAATGGTGAAATAAATGTTAATAATTAATTCTTAGTTAATAAATTTCAAGAGCATCACTTATTAATTTTAAATTAAATAATTCAGGATGAAAAAAATACTTACACTTTTAGCATTAACTATGTCATTTATTATAAATGCGCAAATGAGCGATAATAGTACTGGCACTTCAGCAAATGGGTCTCGCTCCGTAGCAATGGGATCTTATACAACAGCCAGTGGAGATTATTCTACAGCAATGGGACAAGACAATACAGCAAGTGGAATTACTTCTACAGCTATGGGAGCAGGTACAAATGCAACTGGACAGCGTAGTACATCAATGGGAAATTACACAACAGCAAGTGGATCTATGTCTGTAGCAATTGGATATAAAGCGTTGGCAGCTGGTGATCGCTCCGTAGCAATGGGAACTGACACAAGAGCAAGTGATCTAAATTCTTTAGTAATCGGACAGTATAATTCTTCGGGCTATTCAGTAACAAGTGCAGATTCATTTTCTACATCTGCCCCCGCTTTTGTGATTGGAAATGGAACTACATCTAATGCAAGGTCTGATGCTTTTAAAGTAATGTTTAATGGAGATACTACAGTTAGCAACGATTTAACAGTAAGTGGAGATGTGGTGATTTCATCGGATGCAAGATTAAAGTCAAACATTGTATCTCTTGGTTCTACACTTCCTAAACTATTACAAATAGATGGTAAG
>FUFK010043868.1_pt1 | contig 26502 bp, 20 predicted proteins | sample 1021851 | NCBI WGS metagenome assembly FUFK01 (sample SAMEA51879418, study PRJEB19060) | metagenome
GAGCTATTAGATTCAGAATAACTACCACCACTATTATCACGTGCAACAATGCCTGAATTAGCGAAACATCTACAAAAATCGGTCAATCCTGATTTTATCCTATCTCCCGACAAAGGAGCCATTGACAGAGCGTCTGAGGTAGCCAACGAAATACAATGTCAATTTTCATACCTGGAAAAAACTAGGATTGATGCTCATACAATAGTCCACAAAGCGAAAGATCTTGATGTCGAGGGTAAAGTGGTTGCGATCGTTGATGATATGATAGCAACAGGTGGTACAATTTGTCGTGCTGCGGATGCACTGCGTAGCCAAGGCGCTGTTGAAGTACATGCTGCATGCTCGCACGGACTGTTTACTGACGGAGCCGTTGCAAGGCTAATCAGATATGTGGACGGTGTTCATGCCACAAGCTCGTTAAAAAATTCCCAAGATGTGATTCCCGGCGGACCTGCATTGGCAAGAGGAGTAAATGAGTTACTTGACACACTCAATTGGAGAGAATAGTTCACAGTATAGCGTTTTTGCGAAACAATAAGCCAATATTGCCATTGATTTGACTGAGGATTGGCAATCATCTCCTTCCGGCGCGTTTATATTCTCGAGGCTGTGCGCATGGTTGCCTTTAACATGAGGATGGAGAGATTCCGATGAGTGTACACGTGCGATTTGAAACCCCAACAGAAGTATCAGACAAGATTTATGAAATGATTCAGTCCAATTCCAACGGACGAATAAAAAAAGGAAGTAATGAAGTGACAAAAACTGCCGAAAGAGGCACTGCTCAATTCATTGTGCTGGCAGAAGATGTAAATCCGCCAGAACTTCTTGCTCACATTCCTCTAATTTGTGAAGAGAAAGGAATCCCATACGGATATGTCCCTTCACAAGAATTCCTAGCAAACGAGGCTGGCCTACCAAACGGTGTCAAGACCGCTTCGATTGCAATCATGGAAATCAACAAGAGTGCTCAAGAAAAGTATCAAGAAGTGGTTGAACTAATCAAGGGCCTAAAGGCTTGAACCTAATTAGGAGTTGATTTAATGAGCGATGAGTTAGGTGGATGGCCAGCAGAAGTGGTCGAGATTGTAGGTAGAACCGGTATGACCGGCGAAGCCACCCAAGTAAAAGTTAGAGTAAATGATGCACCTAACCCAAGAGACGTTGGTAGAATTATTTCTAGAAACGTTCTTGGTCCAATCAGAGTAGGTGACATCTTGATGCTACGTGACACTGGTCGCGAGGCAAGAAAGTTGAACGCAAGGTGATTACAATGCCAGAAAGAAGAATCTGTAGTTTCTCGGGAGAAGAGATTGAACCTGGGACTGGTATGATGTTTGTGAGGCGTGATGGTAGCATCATGTGGTTCAAGAATTCAAAAGCCCGTAAGAACATGGTAAAGTTAGGAAGAAACTCTCGGAAGGTCAAGTGGACCCGCCATTTTGTGAAGGGCGGCATCTAGGCAGTCAGTTATGATTAGTTCCGCATCCCTGATAAAGGGGTGATTTTTGGCCATGAGTGGTGAACAATATGGAAACTACGTATATTATGGTTAAGCCTGATGGGGTTCAAAGAGGACTTATTGGTGAAATTATTGGAAGATTTGAACAAAAGGGATTGAAACTTGTAGGCCTCAAAGCCATGGTCCCCAGTGAAGAAATTGCTAGGGCGCATTATGCAGTTCATTCCGAGCGCCCATTTTTTCCAGGTCTTATCAAATTCGTAACCTCTGGGCCAGTAGTTTGTATGGCATGGACAGGAAGAGAGGCAATTAATGTAGCACGAAATTTGATTGGGCCAACCAACGGCCGTGAAGCAGCGCCAGGAACAATCCGAGGCGATTATGGCATGGACATTGGATATAACATGATTCATGGCTCTGACGCACCTGAAACCGCAGAATTCGAACTGGGACTTTGGTTCCCTGAAGGTGTAATGGACTGGGATCAAACCATTTCAAAATGGTTCTACGAGTGATAACAACCCGCTAAGTGATAAGATGGAGGCTTGGATATGTCTGATGACCCAGATGCTTCCGAGGAAATAACCCGTGGAGACAACCGTCAACCAATTGTTTCCGTACTCGGCCATGTAGACCATGGTAAGACCAGTGTACTGGATTTAGTTCGCTCAATAGGTAGTGAAAGACAGGCTAGCGTAATGGATCGCGAGGCTGGGGGCATCACTCAGCACATTGGAGCAACCGAAGTTCCAGCAGATGTACTGAATGAAACCTGCAAGACCATGCTTGGTGGCAAGGAGTTTAAGTCTCCCGGACTGTTATTTATTGACACTCCTGGCCACCATTCATTTGTAAGTCTGCGCAACAGAGGTGGTTCTGTTGCAGATATTGCGATATTAGTTATTGATGTTATGGAAGGTTTGCAGCCACAAACCATTGAAAGTTTGAACACGCTCAAAGAAACCAAAACTCCGTTCATTATTGCTGCCAACAAGATTGACCGTATCCACGGTTGGCGATGCGAAGCAGGGCGCTCATTTATTCAGTCTATTGCAGCACAAAGAGATGATGTCAAATCATTATTTGATGACAGATACTGGAAAATATTAGGCCAATTTTCGGAACACGGATTCAATATAGAGCGTTATGATAAAATCAAAGATTTCCGTCAAAATGTTGCATTAGTCCCGATGTCTGCCAAAGAAGGAGAAGGTTTGCAAGATCTACTAGCTGTTGGTGTCGGATTGGCAGAAAGATTCCTCGAAGATAGACTAACTGACACAATCGGCCCAGCAATGGGTACTGTGCTGGAAATGCGAGACGAGGTAGGAATGGGGAAAACCATCGATGTTATTCTATATCGTGGAGAACTTAGGATTGGCGACAACATAATGCTTGCTTCTAGTGATGGTGCTTTTACAACCCACATCAAGGGATTAAAGCGGCCAAAGGGCATGTCTGAAATGCGAGATGCTGGAAAGCGATGGGTTAATTTCTCTGAAATTCAAGCGGCCTGTGGCGTGAAGATTGTTGCGCCTAATTTGGAGAATGCAATTGCGGGAACCACCCTGCATCTAGCAAATACCAAAGAACAGAAATCTGAGGCTGAGCAACTCATCAGAGAAGAATGGCGCGGGATATACGAAAAAATGCCGATTATGTGTTCGGTTTGTAAGAAAGTATCGCCCCGTTCTGAATTTGTTGATAATTGCCAAAATGGGACATGCCCTGGTGCTGTCGAAGAAAAGGATGGTGTTGTCATAAAGGCCGATACCGTTGGCGGATTAGAAGCATTAGCATTTGAGTTGTTTAAACTGAAGATACCGGTAAGACAGGCTAGTGTTGGTCCGGTTAACAAAAAAGATATTTTGATGGCTAAATCAATTCAAGACCCGTTAAATAAAGCAATTCTTGGATTTTCAACCAAACCAAATAACGAGGTTGCTGATGAATTGACCAATGATACTTCCGAAATTGCCTTTTTCAATGGGTCAATTATCTATCACATCATTGATGCCTTTGAGGAATGGCGAGGTGAAAAGGAGGCGCAAATTGAGGCAGCACAACGTGAATCGCTGGTATATCCTGGCAGACTACTATATCTCAAAGATCACACATTTAGGGCAAAAAACCCAGCCATTGTGGGAATGAGGGTTATCGGTGGTAGAATTCATATTGGCCAGAAGTTGATGAAATTAGATGGAACGCCCATAGGGCAGGTCAAAAGCTTGAGAACACGTAGTTCAGAAGATGTAAAGGAAGCGAATCAGGGTGATGAAGTAGCTGTTGCTATTCAGGGCCCAACCGTTGGAAGACATATTGAGGAGTTAGACGAATTCTATGTTGATGTACCTGCCTCTCATGCAAAACGATTGAAAAAGTTGAAGTTGGACCCTATCGAGCAGGAAATTCTTGATGAGTTGATTAGATTGCACCGAAAAGAAGATCATTTCTGGGGCAGATGACATCATATGTCAATTATATCTAATGACATAAGTCGACCTCACATTCATATATAGAGTGTTTTAGTTATGAGCCGAAAGGAGTAGTGAGCATGGAAGCAGGATTCTCCCCCAACGCAGGAATGACGGCCCCTGCTGGCACACAAGATTTGATTGGCACTGTATCTGCAATATCTAATAGTTTGATGGGCGAAGTTAGCAAAGTGATAATTGGAAAAAATGAAAACTTACGCAGAGTAACCGTTGGTATTCTTTCTAACGGAAACATGTTATTGGAAGATTTTCCCGGGTTGGCTAAAACTCTGTTGGCAAATACCTTTGCTAGAGCATTGGGCTGTAAATTTAAGCGTGTCCAGTTCACACCTGATTTGCTGCCATCTGATATTATGGGCACCTACATGTATGACCAAAAGTCAGGAGAATTCAAGTTAAGAGCGGGGCCATTGTTTTCCAACATTCTTCTGGCTGATGAGATTAACAGAGCACCACCTAAAACCCAAGCTGCTTTGCTTGAAGCAATGGAAGAGAAGCAAGTTACAATTGAAGGAATAACACACAAGTTGCCAGCACCTTTCGTTGTTTTAGCAACGCAAAACCCTATTGAACAAGAGGGTACATATCCACTCCCCGAGGCACAAATGGATCGGTTTTTGATGAAGATGTCGATGGGGTATCCTGACCGTTCGGAAGAAAAAGCAATACTTGCGAGAAGAAAACTACGTGGAAAAGACAATCATGATGTTGAGCAAGTTACATCCCCTAAGAAAGTGGTTGCAATGCAAAAAGCATTGGAAACTGTACATGTTGATCCGGCAATTCTTTCATATATTGTTGAGATTGTTCAAAGAACTAGGGAAGATCACCGTGTAGTAAATGGTGCATCACCTCGTGCTAGCCAGTCGCTGTTTAAGACTGGTAGAGCCGCCGCGGCAATCGCTGGAAGGAACTATGTTGTTCCAGACGATGTCAAAGGAATCGCACTGCAGATTGTCTCACACAGAATCAACATGAAGCCTGAAGCAAAAATTCGTGGAATTACTGGCATGCATATTGTAAGAAAAATCCTCTCGGAAGTTCCTGTTCCAGTAATCCAACCAATGTGATTGTGACTTAAACCAACCTTGCATTGAAAGGGGAGTTCTTCCGTGCGTTGATTGTCCGGGAGTTGGAAAACATGAATCCGTATAAGATGGTTATTGCAGTAGCCAATCAAAAAGGTGGCTGTGCAAAGACAACTACTGCAGTCAATCTTGCAGCAGCCTTGTCAAAAGGCTCAAAGCGACAAAAATTACCTCCTGCCAAGGTATTACTGATTGACTTAGACCCCCAAGGCAACTGTGCAACATCGTTTGGTGTTGAAAAGAAGAAGGTTAAGAGAACTGCCTACGATCTATTAACCAATGATAGCGGTGAGGATTTACCACTGATGGAAGAATATCTGATTCCGCCCAAAGCCTTGACTGAAAGTATGCAGGATGCTTGGAGTATGAGAAACGGTGGCAAAGCCGCGCCTGATAATATTACCGTTGATAATTTGTGGCTTCTGCCAAGTGACATACACCTCTCTGGTGCTGAAATTGAGTTGAGTCACAAAATTGGTAGAGAGACTAGACTAAGAGAAGCCTTAGCACCAATTATCGATAATTTTGATTACATCATCATCGATACACCCCCCTCTTTGGGATTATTATCGATTAATGCAATGTGTGCGGCGAATTGGGTCATGGTACCAGTTCAAGCAGAATACTATGCACTAGAAGGGTTTAGTATGTTGATGAACTCTATCAAGATGATTCAGCGAAGAATCAATCGTAATCTGAAAATCTTCGGAGTTGCAATGACCATGGTCGATGCGAGGTCAAAACTCAGTCGCCACGTATGTGATCAAGTCAATATAAAGATGCCAAAGAAAGTATTCAAAACTACGATAAGAAGGTTGGTTAAAGTTGCAGAAGCACCGTGGTCCGGTGCTCCAACAGTGTTATTGAACAAACCAACAAGTTCTGGCGCCGGTGCGGGGTCATTGGAATATTGGACCCTAGCAAAAGAATTCCATCACCGAGTTATGGCTATGCGTAGAGAATTTGGCGTTAACGAGCAACCAAGATTATTACTAGAACGAAATAGATAATCGGCAGTAATATTTTACTCGGCAAAACGGCATTTGAGAATTCATTTTATTCGCTTAGGTTAAGTAGGCCATCGATAACAGAGAACTGGTGATAAGACATGACAGCAGAAGGTATGACATCCATTAGCGTAAGTTATGAGGTCCGTAGACAATTAAATACGCTTCGCACATTGAGCGGTTACAAGAGTGTTAATGAATTTCTTAATGACCTTATTAGAGCTCATAAAATTACCAAAATGAATGGAGAAATTGAAACACTAAGAGAACGTATGAAGGCTGTTGCTGATGTTGATGTGGAACATTTAGTCGACCGCCTAAACCTTTCGCCATTTAGGGTGTGATACCATGATGGAATGGCGTCCAAGGGGATACCTATTCGATACTAATAATCTTATTAGAGCATTATTCGACCAAAATACCGCCGAAGGTCAATTATTGGATGCAGCAAATGCAGGATACATAGAATTATTTGCCAAGTCGAAATCATGGAATGCTGTATTGTGGCTTATTATGAATACTCTCATCGAGGATGGTAAAGCGATTTACAGTGGACAAGAATTAGGAGATCTGAAGAGTTCACTACCAATAGTTTGGAAATAATCAATTTTCTCCATATTTCGCCAGCCATTCATGGCCATACCATTCCCATTGTTCCATAGACCAGCCCTCAGGTAGACCGGTTTCCGGAACCGGTGGTGCAGTTGCCGGTTTTTCACTGATGGGTGGTGGTTTTTCAGCCAATACTTCAGATACTTCCTGTTCAGAGGTCTCAGAACCAGAGACGTCCATTCCAGCCAACTCACTCATATTGGATTCATCGCCGTATAATTCATCGGCTGAAGCAATGGTTGATTCTACTTCTCCAACTTCATCTGCCTTATCGGTGAAATTCATTTCCTCTACATCATCATCCCATGACTCATCTGATTCAATCCCGCCAGTGGCAGAAAGACCTGCACTCCCTTCAAGTGCCTCTTGATTTGCTGTATTCTTTTGCTTAGGCTCAAATGGAACTCCATAGCGTTTAACTAAGTCATTGATTCTACGTTTCTTGATGACAAAACTGACTAAAAGTATCAATACAGTTGCAACGATAAAAACGCCGCCTCCCACGATAGCAACATCCTCAATGGCACCCATTAAACCCTCATCTTCAGCCAATAAATCCGTTTCTTTCTGGACTAACCAAGCGGCATAGGATAGGTCTGCTTCACCTTCGACTTTATCTCTAGCAAGGTAATCTTGGTAATCTAAATCATTCCAAGAAGTACAAGAGGTAGATTGTTCTCCTGAAATCCTACAAAAATCTCCTTTGGTTACAATCAAGAATTCTGTATCGTCATAGTCAGAGTTTGCCCCAACTCCATCTCCGTCAAGGTCAAACCATTCTGTTGAGTCTGAAGGGAATGCATCACTAAGGTCTTCGTAACTATCTCCATCTGAATCTAAGCAACCTAGTTTGTCAGTTATGCTTCCATCCAGCCTTATCTCTTTTGTTGAGTTCCCGGCTACTGATGGGCAAGAATCAGGGTTTGTAGCTGGGGCTGGGTTATCACCATAACCGTCCCCGTCCAAGTCCGACCATTGTGTCGTATCATTTGGTAGTGCATCTGCACCATCTTCGACACCATATCCTTCATCTGGGTTTGAATAAAAATCAAAATCTGAGTCAATACAACCAAACCTGTCAATGCTAGAGTAACCTGCCACATCTGGACAAGCATCAGGAGAATTACCATCTGGATTATCTCCATAACCGTCGCCATCGGTATCATTCCATTGAGTAGAGTCTTCAATAAACTGGTCGCCTAAATAACCATCCTGGTTATCGCCAAATCCATCGCCATCTAGATCTGACCACTGTTCGCTATTATCGGGGAATAAGTCTCCTTGTTCACCTAATTCATTATCCCCATAGCCGTCGTTATCTGAATCTGCGTATTGATCGGGATTATTTGGAAAAAAGTCCCCGTTCAGTCCGTCTTTATTATCTCCAAATCCATCTTCATCGGTGTCATATTGCTGGGTTGAGTCATTAGGGAAATCATCTAAAACATCTGTAACACCGTCCCCGTCTGAATCCAAGTCAAAAAATAGAATTTCGGCGATTTGTCCCGAATTGACTATCACTGAAACTGGACCACTCAATTCTCCAATAACGTAATATGAGCCAAGATTAGAACTTAGCGTGCTTACAACAGCATTGGTTGATTGGTCGATGAAATGCACATCATCATTGCCGTCAATGGCGAAGTATGTAGTTTGATTAAATTTATCAAATGAAATTATTGACTCTGAACTTACTGACATATCTGAATGAGACCAAGAATTGGCATAATCATAAAAATGTAATTTCCCATCACCGGAACCGGCTATAAGCAATCCATTTCCTAAATCGGTTAAATGACTGATATAGCTAGCTGGTTCAGATTTTTGAGTCACTAAATTACCCTTTTGATTAAAAATATGTAACATTGAATCAAAACCTCCCATCACTAATTGGTTATCTTCAGTAACTTCGAATGAGAAAAATCCAGAGGAAATAGGTGACGTTTGAACATTATTATATTCCCCATTTCTATATTCTTTAGCTTTCCTTATTCCGCTATGATATGCAAGCCATATATCTCCATCAGAATCCCAATCTAACGAATCTGGAACATTACTTAGACTAGTATTTTCTTCGATTGTTTGACTCTCTATGTTAAAGGTCAAAAAACCCGTTTCATGGATAATTGCTAAGAAAGTTTCACCTGGATCAAGTTTTGCATAATTGGCAGGATTTCCCGTATCAAAAGCCCATAATGGCGTTAGAACTCCGGCGAGTAATGTATTTGATGCTACCATTCCGGTTTTTGAGATAGTGATGATGGTTCCATTATCTAGGACTTTGGTATAAATCACTTCTGATTTGAACGTCTGAGTAACTCCTGATTCAACCAAATTGGTGGACGCATGTGCAAATGGTGAGGCACAAATAGAGAATGTGAACAAAAGCAGGCAAGTGACTGCGGGGATTCGTCTCATAGTCCTGCCAAATCCTTAGAGGATATGAAAACAGCGTTAGTTTGCCCATTAATTACTCATCGCTACTTGATTTATCCTTGCCGAAATCTTTTGCAGGAGGGGATCCTCTAGTTTTCATCTTCTTCACCGGTTCTAACATATGCTTTACTGGAGTTAGTTTCGCAACCTTGTTTGTTGGTTGTTGCTGTGGAATCATAGTTTTCGTAATTGGTCTAAGGGTTCCAGACTTATGGTCTTCGACAATTTCCATTATCGATTCACTGGACTCTTCTTCAATAGGGTCTTGATCTTCGATAACTTCAGTGATTTCGTCAGACATGGGCTTCGGCGCCACTTCTTCGGTTGGCGTCACCTCTGGTGTTCCCAATTTCTTAATCGGTCGTGGCAGTATAGTTGCTGTAGCAGGCTTTACTTCACCAATTGGCGACTTGACCGGCCTGATTAATGGCGAGGTGGGAATCAATGGCTTAGCGCTAGATGTCGGTGCTCGCATACCAGACAATCCGATATTAGCAGTAGGAGTATCTTGAGCGACACCGCCTCTCAGTATACCTCTCATAGGGCGACCGCCAGTAGCACCTAGTGAAGTTGTTTTAGCACCTAGAGTCGATGGGTCTGGCAAAATCATCGGTTGTTGTCTATCTTGGCCAGAGATTGATTGCATCCACATTTGACGCTTTTCTGCTTTAGTATCCAAGTTCTGTAATTCTCTGAATTCCTCTTGCCGTGTTCTGTACTCTTCCTCATCGTCATCTATCTCACCTTGAACTTGCTTTTCGACTGCCTCTCGCATCTTAATTTCGGCATTTTCTTTGAAATTATCCATCTTAGTGGTTAGATTTTGCAATCTATCTCTGATTTCGGCGCGCTTTAAACCAAGTTGTGCCTCAATTTCTGCACGAATTAGTGCCTCTCGCTTCCTAATCTCAATAAGTGCCTTGTTGCGCATAATCTCTTCACGCTTGTCGAGTTGTCTTTCAAGTTGTGAGGCAACTTCCTCTTCCTTGCGTTGCTTGAACTCCTCAAGGCGGTCCTCCATAGTTATCTCTAATTCTAGAGCTGTCTCCTCCTTGAGCAACTCCAAATGAGTCTCGAAAGTTAGACGCTCATTACGAAGTCCTGCATCGATTTCCGACATTATAGCCTTTCTTGCTGCAGCCTCACGAGACTGGAACTCTAACTCCAAGCGCTCAGCCCATTCGGTTTTCTTGGAATCATATTGTTCTTCGAGTTGTTCTCTGAGTTCATTTTCACGATCATATCGGAATCTAGCCAAACGGTTTTGGATTTCTGCTTCCCTTGCACTTCGGTAACTTGTGTACTCAGAATCCATACGCTTTTCCAATTCAGCCTCAATGTCTTGTTTCAGAGTCTTGGAAATATCATCAATTGCCTTAGAGAAAGTAATATCATATTTTTCTCTGAGTCTCGACTTCCGTTCTGATAATCTTTCAGTGTGCCTTGACTCGAGTTGCTTTTCGATTTCCACACGTAGTTCATCCTTTCTTCTAGCAATGGCAAGTTCGACATCCTCTCGCATCTGATCTTCTAGGTCTTCGGTTTCTTGCCGGAGACGATGTTCTAATTCAACCTGGATTTGTTGGGCGATATCTTCTTCTAATCGCAGACTTCGACGGTCGTACTCTGATTTCAAACGAGCTTCCCGTTGTTTCAATCTAGCCCTAAGTTGTTGCTCTAGTCGTGTTCTGATACCTCTACGTAATTGTTCTTCCCGTTCTGAAAGCTTAGCTGCATGACTCTCCTCTAGACGGTTTAGTTCATTGGTTTCCATTTCCGTGAAGCGAGACTCCATTTCCTCGGATAGTGTTGCTTCCATTTCCCTAATACTATTTTGTAAATGTTGATTATAATCTAATGCCATCCGCTCTTTTTGAAGTTCTAATCTCTGCTTGTGCTCTTTTTGAAGTTCAGCCTCAATCTGTTGTTTGAGGTTTTCTTTATGTTCTTGAATTCTGATCTCTTGCTCGATTTCGAATTGCTCTTGCAATGTATCAATTTTCCGATTTAGACGAACTTCATACTCTGCACGCAATTTAGATTCATGTTGAACTAAAGCTTCTTTTTCCATATCCGCTAATTCTAATTCCATCTGTTCCCGTAGTTCTTTCTCTAAGGAGTCTATTGTCAACTCATGTTGGACTGCTAAGTCTTTTGCTAGATTCTCCTGCATAGCAATCACGCGCTCATTGATCGCTTGTTGCCTGAGCCTACGCTCTCGACGAATATCAGAACGTAAACGCTCTTCATTTCGGAAGCGTGCACTAGTCATTTCACTCTGGCTTGGAGACAGGGTTGTGGATCTAGTGAATTGCGACCTAAGAGCCGATAAGGACATCCTATCGCCTTTTTCACCGTTGCTGCGAATCGAATCTAGAGACTCTCCCTTATTGCTATCGCTCACACCCATAGTACCCATCCGTATGTTTATCCGCTTCTAATCATACATAAGGTACGCGATGATTTTGCCGCTTAAGACAACGATTTGTCAAGTGAATTAGACACTCCAGTGATGTTATAAATTATCAAAACTTTATCACGAAATTTTTATCACAGGCCGGGCAATCAATTTCCCGTCTTCCGGGCTTCTGTTTCATTCGCAGACGGCGGTCGCACCCCGGGCAGGCAATCTCAATTTTGGGAATGTTAGGCTTGACAGTAAATTGGCAGTCACAAGCAGCACACTGTAGATTAGCCGGCCTTGAATCTACACCGACGATTAGTACTTTATCGCAGCCGGGACAACTCACCTTTTCATCTCGCCATTTTTTCCTAGTCCCCTCGTGTTTGATATTCAGCCGAGCGGAACACATTTGACATTGTACCTCGCCTAATTCAAATGGTAACATTTCATTACATTTTGGACAGGATAAAGGCGGTGGAGAAATTCTAGATTCAACGAACATTTCTTCTGCCATGATATCACCTACTCTTCACCGATTAATGCTATCCTTTCTGGGACAAAATTCCATGGTAGTTTCAATTCTATACCTAACTCTGCAGCAAGTTTTTCCAGCAATAATTTTGCTCCCACCCGATCCCTAGATCCTTCAAGGGAAATGACGTGAGTGTTTGCTCCAGTTAGGTCGACCGAATTACCTCGAGCCGCATTTGTCGAAGGGATTGTTACGGTATTAGATACAGACAAGATTTCGGGTAGGTCAACTCTTTGGGCTATTTTCCACCATCTAGCCCTGCCTTCGTCTCGATGATTTTCGATCAAATCTAGAGATGCTAATTTCTTTAGATGATGATAAAGATTGTACCTATCTACATCGACAACATTCTGTAATTGTACTGTAGTCATTTCAGGCGAATCGCTCAGCGATATGTACAGACTTCGGCGAGTGGGATGCGCTAGTGCGGCGGTAATCGGGTCTGCCCTTACTCGACTCATCTCCGCACCTAAATGGAAGAGAGGCTCCTATGGTTTAAGATGTCGCGTGATTTTGGTTTGGCAAAATGAGATTTGATGATTCGTTACCGAAGTAATGCTCTTTTAACTGTTTAAACAACAGAACTGTATCTTGCCATAAATTCTTGGTGGTAATCAACAGCATGGACAGGATATTACCTTTACCGGATAGCCTTGCTCCGTTGAAAATCACTAGCAGTACTGAACCTTCATGAATCAGAACTCCGACCCAAAGCTGATCATAAAACTGATTGATTACTGAAAATACTAAAATAAAAGTAATCGAAACAGACATGATAATATTTCCAAGCAAGGCGCGGTTCATCTTTACCGATAGGTCGTATAAATCAACCAGCATCTTGGGCTCGTCGCCAGGGAACATAACGTCAGCCGCTTCGAGGTTTACCGACTCTCCGGTGCCTACCGCTACACCAATATCAGCAACCGCTAACGCTGCAGAATCATTGAAACCATCACCAACCATCATAGTAACGTTACTTTTTGAGCGATCTTCAACCCACTTGACCTTGTCTTCTGGAGATAATTCACCTAATGCCGAGGATTCTGGCAGTCCAACACTCTTGGCAAATGCTGTTACTGATGCCTGTTGATCACCTGATATTATTTCGACATTTATTCCTCTAGATAGAAGACTGTGGATTAATTCCTTACTACCTTCTCTCGTGTCATCATGAACAAAAGTAAACAACGCTATGGCAGTTGCCTCTCTGGTTAGGACGCTTGCACCCAAGCCCTCTTTATTTGCTTGCTCAATTGCTTTTGCAATATCATCTGGAACAGTGATGTTGTGTTTTGCAGTCATATCTGCTCGAATAAATGATGCCTCTTTGCCATTAACAAAACCTGTGACTCCCGCTTCGATATCGTTTATTCCTGCTACTGCAGAAGGGACAATTGATTCGCTTTCGAGGTATTCAAGAACCGCAGCTGCATACGGGTGCGATGAGCGCTTTTCTAATCCTCCTGCAAGTGCCAAAGACGATTTGCGCTGTCGCCCTTTAGCAACCGTAACCGAACCAATGATTGGCTTTCCTGAAGTTAATGTTCCAGTTTTGTCTAGTAGAACATGATTTACTTTTGACATGCGCTCAAGTATGTTACCGCCGCGCACCACAGCACCCATTCTTGATGCGCGACTCAAGGCGGCTGCGTGAGGCATGGCTGCCGCCAGCAGTAATGCACATGGACACGCAACCACCCAAAGCAACAGGATAATTTTCCAATTATTGGTTGGGAACATAAAGTACCAAACTACTAACGCACCAAACAATACAATTGGGACCCAAATTGCAGTAAATTTCTCTATTTGATTCTGAATTGGTGTTTTTTGATCTTTAAAACTGTGAACGGCTTCTATCAGGCCAGACAGTCTCGTTTCCTCCCCAACCGCGGTGACTTCGAGCAACACGGGGCCTCGCGCAAGTACTAATCCGGCATTTAATTCATCACCTTTCTCCACCTGTACAGGAGCAGATTCGCCCGTGAGAGGCGCTTTATCTAACCCACCAAAACCATCAACGATTATCCCATCTGCTGGAATCAACTCACCACTTCTAATCTCTAAAATATCCCCGATATTTACTAAATCAAGAGATATTATCTCATGCTCTTCATTTGGTTTTTGATGTTGATGTTGCGACACCTCCAAAGGTTGAATAGATGGCGATATAGATTTTATCGAAAAGGCGCTAAACTGCTCAGGGCTAGCCAACTTTATCGATGGATTAAGGATTTTCCTCGCAGTTCTTGGTATTCTGTCCAATCCCCCCTGCATTAACTCACGCGCATTATCAAGGGCACTATTTTCCAAATGCCCAGCAATTGCTACTAAAATTACTACCATCAATGCCTCTTCCCACATTCCGAGTATTGAGGCACCAATGACTGCGATACTCGTAAGCACTTGGAAACCCATTTGTTTTGACAATAAACTAGCAACCGCCTCATGGAACATCTGCAAACCACCAACCAAAATCCCATACGCTCCTATCAGACCAATTATTATTGGTGACCAATCAAGAAATTCTCCAATAAAGATGATTAAAAGAATAGGAATTGCAATGGTTCCACCAAATAATCTCCATTGATCTGGCCTTAGTCTAGTCGTTGATGCTTCGGTAAATTTCGGTTCAAAACCAATAACATTAGCTAGTGAATCATCCCTGACTTTGATCAATTCTTTTCTGGGTGCCGGAACCAGTTGCAAAAGTATCTCATCGTCTTTAGTAATCTCTGCATCGAGAACTCCAGGTTGTCGCATCATTAATCTCTTAACATCTTTTTTCTGGATTTTATTACGCTTGGCAACAACTTCTGCATTGGTCGATAAAAGCAAATTTAGTGGCACATTTGGTGGATGACCAAGTGATTTCATTACTGTTGAGACTTGAGACATAAGACCTTCATCTAAATCCACTATCAATTTAATTTCACCAGAGGTAACTGAAATTTCTGGATCAATGACTTGTTTTAGATGCGATAGCCCTCGCATGGCTTTAGAAGCGCAATCAGGACAATCCATACCAATTAACGGCCAATCTACCTCGAATTTACCGCCAGGTTGCTCAACTACTGTGGTATCTATTATCTCAGCATCCAGAACCTCAGTTATTTTTGGCGATTTTCCAACAACTTTTGCGGTTTTTTTCTCTGACTTAGATTTTTTTGGTTTGACCACTTCATCTTCTAACGACAGAAAGGATTCTAATTCATCCTTTTCCGCCATGTTATACGGTAGCAGTCGTTATTGATGAATTATATCCTATCATGGTAGAATAATTAAATGCGAAATTTGATGAAATACACCCACTACCGCTTGATATGCAGTGGCTTCCTGAAAACTGGAAGCCAAAAGTGGTTGCAGTCGATATCGATGGCACCCTAACCAACGAACACAAGTTGATTGAACCATCTGTCATAAATGCTTTACAGCGATTAGAAAAGGCAGGAATTCCGGTGATCCTAGCGACGGGGAATGTTAGAGCCATAACCTACGGACTCTGGCGCTTTTTGAACCTCAGTGGCCCAATCTGTTGTGAAAATGGTGGTGTCTTGTGGCACCCAGACTGGGGTGAAACAAAGTATCGGGCAAATGGTAGTGAGGCTAAGGCCGCAGCACAATGGTTGTCAACAAAAATTGAAGATTTACGCTGGGAAGGTATTGAGACAAATCAATGGCGAGAAAGTGAATGGTGTCTATCGCCGGACGAAGATTTAGCGCGAATTACCGAATTAATCGATGGTAGTCAATGGTCGCATCTGTCGGTTATTCGTACTGGATTCGCCATACATTTGATGGAACCACAATTATCAAAGGGCTCAGGTTTGAAAATAATCCTCAACAAAATGGGCCTTACTACAGATGACTTACTATGCGTAGGTGATGCACCTAATGACCTTTCAATGTTTGAAATTTCTAGATGGTCTGTTGCCGTCGGTGGTGCGTTTGCTTACGTCACGCAGGCTGCAGATGTTGCTTCCCCTTATCCACATGGTAAAACCATTGAACCACTAGTCAATGCAATTTTACAATGATAACATAATGTGACTTATCTATACGACATTTTTTATCCCTACCTAGATGGGTTTGAGAATATGGAAGGGGGTGGTGAAGAATATGAGGATTACACTAGAGTCACGATTACTACGATTGTTTCAATCTCATTGATAATCATCGCATACTTTCTTTTTTCAGATGTCGGCGAAACAGTATCTAAGATATCTGGTAGTTTTTCCAGTTCCTCCTTATTTGTTTTAGTGTATCGAATTATCTGCCTTTGTGCCAGTGGTTATGCAGTGCTGTACATGTTTACCTGTGGGCCCGGAAACATGCGAGTTGTTTCCTTGGCAGATAACCAAGACTTCGTAATGAATCCTGTCGGCAAAGATAAATTTGTAACCTTTTCTTCTTGGACTTTGATAGCTTGCGTAGCATATTTTCTATCGGCAATTGTAAATCAAATCATCAACATGATTGGAAGCAACATCGGTATTATTGCATCGTTTCAAACAATATCCTTCGTCACCGGAATTTCTATGGCCTTTCTAACAGCAACAGTAGTAAAATTCATTATTTTACCAGACGAGGTAAGGATAAATCGTGAACATGGCCATATGTTTCTCTATCATGAGCAGATTATGCATAATTTTGCTGCGATATTTTTAGCCATTGAAATGTTAATTATCGTACCGGATTTAAAACCACAATTAGCAGTCTTTGGATTACTTATTGGAATTCTATATCTTACATTTGGCTATTTACTTGCATATTTTGGAGGCGGTTATTTTGTTTACGGATTTTTACACCCCAAACCCAAAATAGCACCGATATTCGTCACTGGACTCGCCTGCAGTATTGCTATCTTTTACCTTGGATTGTGGTATGTAAATATGGTCTCTGAGGCTAATTATCGACTAAGTTGGCTAATTATTGTAACTTGGTTACTATTGATTGTTCAGTTTAGACCAAACCCAGACAACACCGATTGAATTAGAACTGCCCGATACAGTTAGGACTTTCTGACTTAGGCAACAAGTAACAAAAGACACTCCATCAAAGCCAATGATAAGCAAGGCAGTTTGAACGCAAATTCAGCCATCATCGATGATTATGAAATTTAACTTATTGATTACTTATCAAAGTGTGGTGGCGAGGGCAGGATTCGAACCTGCGAAGCTTTACGCAGAGGATCTTGAGTCCACCCCCTTTGACCGCTCGGGAACCTCGCCAATATGCAGGCGGTGGTTAGTTACATTCTTGACTATTCCTCTTCAGAATCTCTTTTTGCTTGTTGGAGTATAAGATTTCGCTCTTGTTTCCTTAGGGCGATTTGGTCGAGGTGATGCTTAGTATACTGCTCCAATTNTTTAGCCCTTTGAAAATAAGCATATGAGAATCCACCGACAACTATGATGAGGAAGATTATTACTAATCCAATCGTACCAACTAATTCCTGTTGCTTTGACTCGAATTCTTCGACATCTTCAACCAACAAGGACTGTGATTCGGGGTAATTTTCCAGCGAGACAATGATTTCAATGTCACCAGTTGTCCATGCTTCTATGTCCCACTTAACCAATTCCCATTTACCACCGTCAAGTGCTATTATACGATTAGCTAATAATTTCCCCTCATTATCCGATAGACTAACACTTACATTGCCCGGCTCCATACCCGTATTAACTATCCTCGTAGCAATAATGAGTGGCTCCCCATCCATTGGATTCTCAGTTCGTAACTCCACAAGATCTAATCTAGGCTTAAAATCAATCCAGGTTATTCTCGGGATGAGTGGTTCATGCAAGGATGCAAAGCCTTGCAATTCCTGTCCGGAATTGTCATTCAATGTTAGCCAAATGAAAAGTTCATCACCTTCAACTATCGTATAATTAGAAGTGTCAGAAAGTTTTACTAAGTCGCTAAACTGATAACCATTGACGCTTTGAGTTAATGGAATATTGCTGGTATATGGAATTTCGTTAATGATATATCCCTCCCTCAATATGTGCCAATTAACAGTCAGTTGTTGATTCAATAGTATTGATGATTCAATAACGGTTCCTTCGAATAANATATGAGGTAAATCCGTTGAATCCAATCGAAGTAAATCCTTGAGNTCGAGAATTAACTGAGGATTTTCCCAGTCAATATAAACCGTCCCGCTGGTTGATGAGTTATGGTGCCCTTGACTAGATATACTCGATAATTCAATGTGGAAATTATCCGTGTCAGAGTTATTTGGAATAGTAAACTCACAGCTTATTTGGCCGTCTTCAAATCTGATAGATTCGGTTAGCNGTGAATCATTATTAATTCTGCACCAAATTTNATCGNGCGGTGATAAACTGTTCAACTTTATGCCAGAGTCGTTATGGAAGAGATTAGCCGTGATTACAATCATGTCACCGGCATTAGCCCATAATTGCGCATCTAAAGAATACCCAAACGGACTCACATTGTCGATAAACGCGATATCACCAATAGCGACTACATCATCAATATTCCAAGACAAGCCTCGAATGTAGGATGTTCCCAATTGCAAATCTTGGCCATCGTCAAATAGTCTCAAAGACGGTGTTCCGGAAAGTTCTGGATTTGATTGCACTATTTGCCAATCAATAACAAACTTTATTGAAATAAGCCATTTTTGAANNCCCGGTGTTTGTGAGACTTGCACTATCGGTTGACTCGAAAAACAATCTTCGTCATATTCGACAAAAGTGGTTCTTGGGAAATAATCAATGTTGCATAGATCACCAGATTGCCTGCCAACCAGCGCTAAACTCAACTTATCCAATGACTCTATCCCGTTATAATCAGTAATCGAGTAGGTGAATGTGTGGCGAAAAGATGGCAACAATGAACCATTCATCAAATCTAAAGACAGCGATGAAGAATCCAGCAATGTCTGAAGTTGGTCTTGAACAAAAATTGTGGCAGCATCATTAAATTCACCAAAATTACCACCCCCAGTAATATCATTACCAGCCAAATCCTTCATCTCAAATACAAGGCTTAATTTGCCAGATTCAAATGGGCCTTTGACCTCTTGCCACGAAAAAGCGGGGATGTCTATGACAGCAACGGTTGAGGCATAATTAACTGAAACCGTTGTAATTCGGTATTCATCTTTATCCATTACCGAATCTCCATTTGTATCATCAGTATATTCTGACCATGAATAGACCACTAATTCGGTATCAAGACCCTCGAGATCTTTGATGATAACCTGAATTGGGATGTCTTGGTTTAATGTCCATACATGACCATCTGCNGGGGCTAGACCAGAAGGGTCATAGATATTTACTGCGGCAATNGATGGACTTTCTACATCAAANATAAAACGGGTATTCTTGCTCAATGATGTTTTATCCAAGGCAGTATCGCTAGATTCATTTAATGGACCAATCCTTGAAAGGTGTGCTGATATTTGGATAGTCGTATTAGATGGCACCTCACCAATATTTGGCGTTGTAATTTCTGTAGCAAATCGGCCCATATTAGAAATCTCAGTAAACCGTGACAAAGACCATTCTACTTCCTTATCATGCCATTCACTCGGCCCACCTGAAACATTTACCGGAGGTATTGCCGTTAANCTAATCTCTACTTCAGCCTCATTTTCATTCAACAAAGCAGAAGANATCCCCTCAAATCTCACCGTTCCAAAGACTGTGAGATTTCTCTCTTGCGATAGGCGATATGGCCAGTTTTGATTAGTCCAATCATTAATTCTGTTGTTCGAAGAGTCAAAGATTGATAGCTCGAAAATCTCTAAATCGTTTTCTATTTCATTGTATTGAGTATCTCTAATCAATACTGCTGGTCCTGTCACTAAACCATCAAAGTCACTGGAATTAACCATCCAAGCTACATCATTTATGTCATCTAAATGCCACGTACTCTTTAGTGTCCAGTTAACTATACAAAAACCTCCATCACAAAATGCGTTTGTCTTTGCTTGAATTATCCTTACTTTTTCTTCGCCAAACAATATATTGAACAATGGATTACTGGAACCTAGACCGGTTACTTGCACAGTAAATCGTTTACCACGAGCTTTCGAATCCTCGGAGGCAGTTAACGCAATACTGTCAAACCCAAACCCATCATCGGACATTGAAACTGGGTTAAATCGCCAGTGTGATGTTTGAATGGATATCTCTTGACCCGGCAGCCACTGCTCTTTATCAATGTCAATTATTCGATCTATTTGGTGCAGATATGATTTGTATCCGAATTTAGTTGTTACTGAACCATAATCTGTTTTCAGGGAAATCGGAAAATCAATAATCTCCAACATCGACATATTTTCTAATTGATGCTTGATTGTGTTTAGTTGATTTATATCCAAATCAACAAGGAAGTCATTGACCGAAGAAATCGCCAAGAATTGATTTATTTTGATGTCTATTTGGGTAGTGGCTTGCAGAGAAAGTGTGCACACAAAAATGCCAACATTATCTCCTATTGAATCGAAATTAGCCTGCCGATTGTAACAGTTTTCATCCCTTATGATGTCATGCAACAATGAATTTATTCCATATTCAACCACAATTTCATTAGTGTTACTCAGTCGTAACTCCCCACTCGAATTGGCGACTATTTCTGCACTTATCCTCAAAGCAGCGTTATCAACAAAAGAATGTTGAGTATCAAAATCTAACAAATAATAACTAAGATTCAACATTTGACTCGGTTGAAGATTTATGTTATAGTAGCCATAATTATCAGAAGTTTGAGATATATCATCAATCATAACCGATGAAAAGGAATCCGTTTGGAAAATTGAAGGCAGACCGGGATACGAGATATCTGAGTACACTTCATTTGTCGAGTTAATTATCCCTATGTCGATGTTTTCTGATGGTAAAACACACTGCGGAGTGTGAAGTGCGTAAATCAGACTAGAAGTGTCATCTAAGGCAATAGTAATATTATCAGCAAGTGTTGGAACTAAGAAATCATTGTCCAACTCTGTAATCACATAATCGGTCAATTGATGATTATAATCAACAGAAAAATAATTCGAACGATAAGATACATTACGACCAAAACTGGTTACTTTAGCATCGATTGTGGGACAGCGGAAATTAGTCGAAAGCGGAATTTCTGTCGAATTGTCAGTAGTCATATGGCCTTGCTGATCGACAACTAAATTGTGATTACGGTTTATTTTATTCAGCAAATTACTTGCATGATATGAGTTAAAATATGAGTTCACACCCATTTCAATTCTCTCTATTTCTGGAGTGACATATTGGTTGTTACTTGATAACTTAGCATTAATTTGAATACTGGGTATAACTGTGGAATCGAATAGCAAATTTATTGGTAATGTCCGATTGGAATAGCCGTCAATTACTAGACCACTAGATGAGTCTATAATATCAAAAATCACTTGTGTGTCTTTGGGTTCTGTGACTAGACCGTCAATTTGTGCCCATCCAAAGTTTTCGTCTGGAGAGATTGGTTGTGAAAGCCATTCTCCCCTCTGTTCGAACACATCGATTTCAAGGCCAACATCATCAATATACCAACCGTCCAACTCTAGATGTTGGTCAGCAAAGAAACTGAATCTGAAATGCACCTTACTACCTGATAGATTCGATATGTCATATTGCTTAACTTGGAACGGTAGTGAGGAATTACGGCATCCATCAGCAATTGTGGAACCATCAATTATTCCCTGGCCAAAAAATGGTGAATACATTTTTGTTGATATCTGATCGTGGAAATCACCTATTGCAGCAGGCAAGTACCACCAATTGATGCCCCCATCACTGGAAACTGACACTGCGCCACCATCATAATCAGGTTCTGTACAAGCCCAACTATCGAAAGTCAATCTTACTGATGTACTTGATGGAATTAAATATTCAGGAGATACTAAATGAGTATATGTTTCGTTGTAATATCTCCCATCCAGTTCAATGCCAATTCCGTAGTTCCCCGAACTCCAAGCATCGGGCCCGTATATTGCTCTGCTTGATATTTCCCCGTGCTCCCATCTTTTGTTATCCAGTGAAGTAACGGTCCATCCCGAGGGCAAGACATCAAAATTGTTGAAGGAAAATTTTTGATTTTGATGAGAAATTTCCATGGCTTGTGTCCATTGCCATTGATTTGATGTTTGTATCCTGCTTGGTAACCAACCATCAGTTGAATTTACTCCATTATTTGGTGGAGAATTAAAATCCTTGAAGAGATATTGTTGCCCATTACTTGTTCCGCGCTTGTGATGGAATATCAATTGGTCGATTGCAATGCCTTCCCAATCCGAAGCAGAGGAACCGCCGTAATTTATGCCAGCATTAGTGAATACGGTGAATTTAAACAAGGTGTGGTCTAGACCGCCAGAGTTAGTGAAGTTGTGAACTATTGGTAGATAGATTGGCACCCAACCATATGATTCAGCATGGTATACATTTCCATTATGCCAAACACCTAGGCCAGGAATATCATACTGTCCAGATATTTTATTCCACGACATACCATTATCAAAGGAAAATTCAACGGTTAGATAATCATGGTAACGACCTTGAATGTCCCAATTAGCATTTATTTCCAATTCATCCAAGTAAGGGAAACTGGACAGGTTCGCAGGTATGATAAATTCTGAAGCAGCATATGGTAAATAATCTCCCGAAAAGTTACCGTGGAACCATGCTCCTCTACTCCCTCCTTCATTGAATATAACCAACTCATCAATGAACCATCCGCCGCGCGGCAATGGAACTTGACTGGTTGTTACACAAAATTGTATTCGCGTACTTAGTGAGGTTTGGCTAAAGTGAGAATCAAGAGAGATATTAACTACCTGCCAGCTATTGCTGTTAGGATTACTAGCAACCGGGCTGGAAAATGGGAGATTGCGCCAAATATTGCTTGAATCGAGGAAATTAACACTAACTGTGTCATTAGATTCCAGTGCTAGCCAATGTTGAAATTGTAAAGAATAGTTGTTGATTACCTTAGGTATGTCAATAATTGGACTACTAATACATGTTGCAACATTGGAATTTAGGTCTCCGTTACCTGTTGTCGATAAGAAAGAAGTGTTATGATATCCACTGATTGGTAAAGTCATATTTGAATTGCTGAATAAAGAACTGTTGTTTTGCACTATTGTCCAGACAGTACCGCCGGATCCACTGGTTAACCACTCGCCAATTGGAACTGGTGAAGTAACCTCGAAATCATCCACGCTTTTTGCTGTGCCGGCTGTTTTAAGAATCAGGTTTTGGCTACCTGAGGATAGTTCGGTATTAGTTAAGCTACCATTCCAAAGTAGTGATTGATTTTTGCCAAATGTACTGTTATGGTAAGCAACAGGATTCCATATTGAGGACAGAGAAAGATTCGCTTCAGTAATGGTATGATTACGGGGAACTTGTAAGAGCCCACTATCTATTTTCTCAACGTAGGTTAGGTTGTCATCTGGTTCAAATGTCACCTCTGAATTATACGCTTTTTCTGAGTTGGTCACCAATGTTGGTGACTTACCAATTACCAAATTTGAAGTCGTAGTTCCTAATATCAACACCACGAGAATTGCTGCGATAAATGACAAGGCAGAGTGATTTCCTCTGGTCACTTGGCTTGCCATTTTATCTCACCTCGCTTCGCGAGGTGAAGTCTTTGATTATGAACCAGTTGATACGATGTTTCAGTATTAATGTTCAAGTCCTTTCATATCCGAGGTGATATTATGGCGGAGGATGGATATCTTGACAAAGCGCAAGCGCGAGATATCGAAGAAGAATTATTTGCCACCAGAAGGCAGCAAGCCTCACGAAATATGCCTGTCCCCCTACCAAGACAGAATTTTTGGGAGATGGTCGGAAAATTGCTTGCTGGTATCGACGCTGATATCCAAGATATGTTGATGAATGGGATAACCGGATTGAGACTCCAAAACGCTCAGAAACGGCAAGCAAATATTCGCAGAATTGCTTCTGAATTGTCTCGGAAACGCCTGGTCACTATGATGCAATATCTTGCAAGCCAATCCTTGAGAACCGACTCGCAATTGGGCACTAATCAAGAATTACAGCCTTTGGACTGGTCACGTCACGATCCTGCTGAAAAAGCATTTTACACAGGAATGATTACTCAAATGGATCGATTCAAGAAAGCAATTGACTGGGACTCAATGCAAAGAGGTATCCTGGGAGAAGGATTGGTAGAGAGGAGAAAGCACTCTAGAGGAACTATGCAACTAGATTCATTCATTGAGAGTCCGGAAGGTTTGACTGGACAATCACCACCTGAATTGATAATTGAGAATGATGAACCTGAAATTGACATGGNTGATTCAGAATATGATGAGGAAGAACGAATCTACAACGAAGAGTGGCCTGATATTGACGAGTATGTTAAGTCCGGGCTAAAAACTGAAGTAAAAGACGACGAGAAAGCGATAAAAACCCCGGCTGAAAAATCAGCAAAACATATGGCTGCCATGGAATTAGCACCATCAAAGAAGAAAAGTCAGACTATTACTGAACAATTGCCTGTTGAGCTCATCGAAGAATCTCAAAGCTCCAAAGAACGAGAATTGCCGGCAGTGGAAAGTGAAATGATTCGAATAAAAATTCTTCAATCATTGCCCGACCCAATAATGTTAGGTGATGGAGTGGAAATTAGTCTTGAGCAAAATGACGTGCACTTCATTGACAAAGATACCGCCGATTGGTTAGTCGAATCAGGTGTGGCTGAAGTAGAGAATCTCTGACTTCAGTTGGCAACTCTCATCGATAGTTCAATGCTTACTGTGTCTGGAATCTCAATTCTAGTTACTTGTCTTAGAGCAGACTCATCCTTGCCGGAATTGATGTCCATCTCTAACAAACGCTTGTGGACTCTAAGCTCCCAGTGATCATATGTTTCACTGCCTTCACCATCTGGTGCTTTTCTAACTGGTACGACCAATCTTCTTGTAGGTAGCGGAATTGGCCCCCTGAGAGAAATTCCACCAGCGTCACAGATTGTCTTTATTTGGCTGGCAACTCGATCGATATCTTGGTGATTTTCACCAGTCAATTTGATGATTGTTACCGCAGCCAAATTTAATCCTCCAACCCGTTAAACCTCAAATCTTAGATCTACTTCTTTTCGATCTTCAAACAAACACCAGCAGCTACTGTCTTACCCATGTCACGGATAGCGAAACGGGACAGTTCTGGGAATTTGTCCATCTGCTCGATAGCAAGAGGCTTGGTTGGTTGGAAACGGATTAGACATGCGTCACCAGTCTTCAAAAATGATGGGTTTGCTTCCTTTCCGGACTTGTTGGTCTTCTCTAGTAGTTCCATGAACTTGACAGCAACTTGTGCAGTGTGTGCGTGGAATACTGGAGTNTATCCGACAGAAACAGCCTTTGGAATGTCCATCAATTGAATCTGTCCAACGAAGTTCTCGTCGTGTCTAACGTAGGTTGGCTCACTGTCAGAATAACCAGCAACGTCACCACGGCGGATGTCGTCTGCAGCTAATCCACGAACGTTGAACCCAACGTTGTCACCTGGTTCTGCTTTTGCAACCATTGTGTGGTGCATTTCGATAGACTTGACTTCGCCTGACTTTTGAGATGGGTTGAATATTACGTTCTTTCCAACATTTAGGGTACCTGTTTCAATCTTACCGACTGGTACAGTACCAATACCGGAAATCTTGTACACGTCTTGGATAGGTAGTCTTAGAGGCTTATCGACTGGCTTGTCTGGCATAGCAGCAGCGTCGATTGCTTCGAATAGTGTTGGTCCATTGTACCATGGTGTGTTTTCGCTCTTGTTGAATACGTTGTCTCCCTTCAAAGATGATGCAGGAATCATTGGGATGTTGTCAAGTTGAGAGCCAAACCCAGCCATCTTGAGTAGGTTGGAAACTTCTGTGCAAGCAGCTTTGTACTTATCTTCTGACCAGTCAACACCGGAAATATCCATCTTATTCACATGGACAATTAGTTCCTTCACACCCAAAACCTTGGCAAGGAATGCGTGCTCCTTGGTTTGTGCATTAACACCATCGTTAGCCGCACACAGTAGAACTGCTGTGTCAGCTTGTGAAGCACCGGTAATCATGTTCTTGACGAAGTCACGGTGACCTGGTGCATCGATGATTGTCCAGTAGTACTTCGGAGTAAAGAATTCCTTGTGAGCAACGTCGATGGTAATTCCACGCTCTCGCTCTTCCTTCAATCCGTCCATAACATATGCTAGACCGAAACCAGCTTTACCGGCTTCTGCTGCTAACTTTTCGTTCTTTTCAATCACGTGTTCTTCGATGTGGCCTGAGTCTAGTAGTAGACGACCTACGGTTGTCGACTTTCCGTGATCTACGTGACCTACAAATACAATATTGCGGTGTGGCTTACTCTTGTCTTCCCATTGAGATGGCATAATAATAACTCCTTATCGAGCCTTCCGACATGCAACCCCTATTTGAAAGCGACGCATGATAAAT
>FUFK010040620.1_pt1 | contig 26500 bp, 49 predicted proteins | sample 1021851 | NCBI WGS metagenome assembly FUFK01 (sample SAMEA51879418, study PRJEB19060) | metagenome
TAAAGATAAAGGTTTTAATGTAAAAGTAAAATCAAGACATCCAGCAGTAAGAGATAGAATAAATGCTGTGAACTCTAAACTCAAAGATACCAATGGAAACAGACATATTTTTGTTTCCAAATCTTGCAAAACATTGATAAAAGGATTACAAAGACAAACATACAAGGAAGATACAAATATTCCTAACAAAGAGGATGGATTTGACCATATGAATGATGCTTTGGGTTATATGATTGATTACATAAAACCTTTAGTAGTTCAGATGCCAAGTTCAAGACCAACTAGATGGACAATGAAATAGATTATGGCATATTCACGAGACGAAGCATTTGAAACCCACAAAGACTACAAAGAAAATGTTAATCAATGGGAATATTACATAAGATCATTTAATGGTGGTTATGATTACACATTGGGTCAATACCTAAACAGGTATAATTTAGAATTAGACAACGAGTACAATCAAAGACTTGGTAATACTCCATGTGATAACCATTGTAAAAACATCATACAAATTTACTCATCATTTTTATTTAGAGTAAAAGCTTCAAGAGATTTTGGTGCTATGGCTGATGAGCCTAGTTTAGAATCTTTCTTAAAAGACTCTGACTTAGATGGAAACCATTTTGACTCTGTTATGAAACAGGCTCAAAACTATGCTTCTATTTATGGACATTGTTTTTTAGTTTTAGATAAACCCAAAGTCACAACAAACACAAGAGCAGAAGAACTAGAGCAAGAGATAAGACCATACATATCAATATTAACACCTGAGAATGTTTTAGATTGGAATTTCAAAAGAGAAATAAATGGTAAATACACACTAGATTATCTTAAAGTAAGAGAAGAAGTAGATAAGGATGGGGGAACTTACTTTAGACTATGGTATCTTGATCGGATTGAAACTGTATATGCAAAATCAGACAGAGACGAGCCGACAGTAATAGATACTGCCGATAATCTGATTGGCAAGATACCAGCAGTTATCTTATACAATTCCAAATCGCACAAAAAGGGGATTGGTCAATCAGACCTAACTGACATAGCTGATTTGCAGAAAGCTATCTACAATGAGTTATCAGAAGTAGAACAGCTTATCAGATTAACAAATCATCCTAGTTTAGTTAAGACTCCATCGGTTAATGCGTCTGCTGGTGCTGGTGCTGTAATAGAAATGCCTGAAGAATTAGAGCCTAATTTAAAACCATATCTACTTCAACCATCAGGGCAAAACTTACAGGCTATCATGGAATCAATATCAAACAAAGTAAATGCTATTAATAGAATAGCACATACAGGAGCAGTAAGAACAACTAAACAAGCAGTATCTTCAGGAATAGCTTTACAAACAGAATTTGAATTACTTAATGCAAGACTATCAGAAAAAGCAGACAATTTACAAATAGCAGAAGAACAAATATTTAGATTATATGCACTATTTCAAAATGCTACATTTGATGGAGAAATAATTTACCCAACGAGTTTTAACATAAGAGATTATGCTACTGATTTAATTTACTATCAACAAGCTAAGTCATTAAGTATTGGCTCTCCTACATTTATGAAAGAAGTAGATAAAGAAATTGCAAGAGCAGTAGTAGAAGATAACGAAAAACTAAATGAAATATTTGATGAAATAGACTCAGCTTCAGAGGTTGGTCAATTTACACAAGACGAAGTAGAACAAGAAACAGTAGCCGAAGAAGAAATTTAATGAATGTCAGATATAGTAAAAGATTTAACGAACTACAGAATCAAAGGCATTGAAAAAGCCGAAGTTGAATATTACGAAGCACTCACAAGAACATTAGATAAAATAGAAGATCAAATAGTTTCATTAGTAGATAGAGATTTACCAAGACAAGCTGGTAAGCTTATTGAATTACAAAGTGCAGTAGCAATAAGACCAAAGATAAAAGCAATACTTGATAAAGAATATTTACCATTTGCAGATAGAGTTGTTAGAAAAGGTTTTGGAGAACAAGCTAAAAGAGTTGAAAGACAATTTAAAACAATAGGTATAATACCACCTGAATTTCAAGAACTTACTAAGGGAGATTTAGCTTTAGTAAAAAATTTAAAGCAACAATATTACACACAGTTTAAAGACGTTTCAAACAATTTTACAAGAATATTATCAGATAAAGTTTATCAAAACACATTGGTTGGAACAGAATTTACAGTATTAGAAAAAGAACTAAGAGAATCTATTAATGGAATATATGCTAATTCAAAAGACCCAACAGTAAATAGATTAGTTAATTATGTAAAAAGAAATCAAGGAAACCCAGCACTAAAAGACAGAGTAGATATAGCAATCAAACAACTACAAAGTAAATACGCAAGAACTAGAGTAGGAGAGAACATGAAAAGATATGCTGGTCAAATACTTAATGATTCTTTACGAGACTTTGATGCTACATTAAACTTCAATAAATCAAAAGATGCTGGACTTACATTTGTTAAATATTATGGAGATGTAATACCTACAACAAGAGATTTATGTAGAAGAATGGTAGGTGGTCAGCTTAACAAAAGAAAGAATGGTTTATTTACAATAGCAGAAATACAAGACATTTGGGCTAGTAGAAGTTGGTCAGGTAAAAAGGGTGGCAACCCAATGATAGTCAGAGGTGGTTATAATTGCAGACATCAGTTTAGTTATGTTAATCCTGATTGGTATGAGGAAGATGGAGAAGAATCACAAATACTTAAAACAAGAGAGCCTGTAATTAAAAAACAACAAAAAGCAAATGTATCATCTTTTGCAAATCCTATTGTTTTTGCAAATATAAGACCTGTTTCTATTAAAGAATCAAAAGTAAGATTAAAAAAAACTATTGATGATGGTTTGAATGACCCAAGATACCCAAGAAGAAATGGAGAACTATATAAAAGATTTAGAGATACAGGAGATATGCTTGGCAGAGTTAAAATTGCAAGTACTGTCACAGATCAAGAATTAACAATTATCTCAACGATGATGGATGAGTTAAATGATTTAGCAAAAAAATATAATATACCAAGATTGAGAGGTATAAAAGTCACTAAAAATAAAGAATACAATATGGCTATGGGAGATGGAGTTTTAAGTATTAGCACATATTATGTTAAAAGAGTTTTAACTGACCCAACAAAAAAATTACCTACAAATAGTTGGAGTTATGGAGAGGATTTAGCAAAGAGACCTTTTTCAGTAAAACAATATNTAGATAATGGTTTTGAAAGATTTAGAAGTACAATGTATCACGAATTTGGGCATCATGTTCATCAAATGAAATATATCGGTGCTGATGATATTTTAGAGGGTGCATTTTTAACAAAAGTAGAAAATCAAACTAAAGACTTATTTTTAAAGCTTAGAAAAAAAGAGGGTTTGATAGGAAATTCAGAATATGGAGATACAGTTTTTGAAGAATGGTTTGCTGAACAATTTTCTATGTATCATTTAAACAAATTAGACAAAGTACATCCTGAATTTAAAAAACTAATCAAGGAGATAGAAGATGAAGTGGCGAGATAAATTAATTGAAATATTACAAAAAAATAAACTAACTCAGGAAGATTATGATGAGTTTGTTAGAATAGGTAAAACACTAAAAACAGACAATGAATTAGACATATATCAACAAATTGGAGATGGTATTTATCAAAAAACAAGAGGTACAAACATCAAAGTAGCAAGGGATGAATTTTGACAATTACAAATAATGCTGATAAATCAAGGATATTAACAATAGGAGAAAACAATGTCAGACGACAAACAGGTTAATCAACCGAAAAATGATGTTCAGGAAGCTGAAGTTAAACAAACTCAAACTGACGAGAAACCAACACCAACATTTAATCAAGAAGATGTAGATAGAATTGTCAAGCAAAGACTAGAAGCTGAGAAGTCTAAGCATCAAAGAATGTTAGACGAAGCTAAGAAACAGGAAGAAGAAATACTTAAAGAAAAAGAAATACAAGAAGCAAAGACTAAAGCTGATCTTGAAAATCTTATGAAGCAAAGAATAGCTGATAAAGACAAAGAGTTAGCTGATTGGAAGTCTAAAGTTAAAACAATAAATGTAGATAACTCTATATTATCTTTAGCTTCTAAGAACAATGCTATTGCTCCTGACCAAGTAGTATCTTTGCTAAAGAATGAAGTTAATTATAATGATGATGGTAGAATAGAAATACTTGATAATAATAAGAACATACGATACAACCCAAAAGGGGAACTATTAACGATAGAAGATAGAGTTAAAGAGTTTTTAGATGCTAACCCACATTTCCGAAAAGGGTCTTTGTCAGGCACAGGTAGTCAGAGTAGCATCGAGGGTAAAACTGTAAAACCATTTAATATTCAGGATTTAGATATGAGCAAAGCAGAAGATCGTAAAAAGTATGCAGAATATCGCAAACAAAGAGACTCTGCTCCTGTTCAGATTAATTTAAACAATAAATAATAAAGGTAAAATAAAATGGCAAACGAAAGCACAAGTTCTACACTCTCGGAACTATATACTGAGATTGTAGCAGAAGCATTATTCGTAGCATCAGAGCAATCAACTATGAGACCTCTAGTACGAAACTATGCAATAACAGGTGGTGGAAAGTCAGTAGAAGTTCCGATTTATGGAACTGTATCAGCTTCAGCAGTAGCAGAAGCNNCTGATTTATCTAACACAGCTATCAACCCAACTTCTGTGACTATCACAGCAAGTGAAGTTGGTATAATGACAACTTTAACNGANTTAGCAAGAAANTCAGCACCAAGAAATGTTGCTGGAGATATTGGTANATTNTTTGGAGAAGCAATCGCTAAAAAAATTGACACAGATTTAACTGCGTTATTTGATGGTTTCTCTACAGAAGTTAATGATGGAACAGCAGTTCTAAGTGCATCTAATGTATTNAATGCAGTAGCANTACTTAGAAAAAATGCAGTTCCAATGTCNGATNTAGCTGGTGTATTTCATCCATTAAATGCGTTTGACTTAAAAAGTAATTTAACAAACACATTTGTAGGTAGAGATACAGAATTATCAAACGAAGCTTTGAGAACAGGTTTTGTTGGTAATGTAGCTGGTGTTCCAATATTTGAAACTTCAAATATGGCTGACAACTCAGGCAACAATCCAGGCACTACAGGAGACTACAAAGGTGCAATCTTCCATAGAGATGCGTTAGCATTGGCTATGATGCAAGACCTAAAAATCGAAACTCAAAGAGATGCTTCTCTAAGAGCAGACGAGATTGTAGCAACTGCTGTATATGGTACAGGAGAACTTAACGATANTTATGGTGTTGAATTAAACGTAGATTCATCAATCCAATAATCGTACTTTTATCAGGGNGAGAAATCTCCCTGATAATCAATAGGAGAATTTATGAACATTAGATTAACAAATGGTAAAAAAACTATAACAAGAGCAAAAGACCAATACGAAGCTAATATNAAACATTTTAAGTCAAGAGGTTTTACTCCTGTTGATGAAGTAAAAAAAGAAATTAAAAAAGCGACAGTAAAAGACATTTCTGATAAAGTAGTTGAACTTAAACCCAAGAAAAGAAAAACAAGGAAAAAGAAATGAACAAAATTATAATGATGAAAGCTAAAAAGTGGTCAAAGTGGGTATGGGTAAAAGCTAAGAATAACCCAATGTACTCAATACCATTAGTTTTAATTGTAGCTTATTTTATTTGGAAGTAGTTTATGGCTAATTACACAGGTGCAAATGTTATAACTGCAAGTGATGTCACTAAGTATCAACCTGATGCTTTTGGTTTTGGTATTGCTTCAACTGATACAGAAGCAGTAAATTTCTTTGCACAAACAACAAATGATATTTTAAGACAGCTTAGAGTAGAATGGTGGCAAACTTACAAAACAAATATATTTACAGATATTACAGTATTAAATACTGCCGAGATGGTAGATACAAAAGTAAATTTAGATCAGTTTGAGAGGGCTGGTGTATATCTATTTCTAGGTAGATTTTTTTGTCCAGCATTAACTAAGTTTAGACCTGAGACAGAAAAAGACAGATTTGAAAGAATGGCTGAGTATTATATGTCAGAGTATAATAAAGAATGGAGAACAATCTTAGAAGATGGTGTTGAGTATGATGAGACAGGAGATGGCACTATACAAGTTAATGAGAGAGAGCCTTTACATGGATTTAGAAGATTGACTAGATAATGGCTTTAGACATAAAGATTAAAGTTAATTCTCAACAAATATCAAAAAGATACAGCAGATTACAAAGTAGATTTCCGAGAATAATAGATAAAGGTTTATTACAAGGTGGATTTCATTTGCTTGACATTATAAGAACTAAAACAGCAAAAGGTGTTGATTTTAGAGATGTACCATTTGCATCATATTCAGAGTCTTACAGAAAACAATTACAAAGAGAGGGAAAGCCACTTAAAGTAGATTTATTTTATTCAGGAAGAATGTTGGGTGCTTTAACTCCATCAGGTAGAACAATAAAAAAAACAGGTAGAAATAAAATATCTGTTGCTTTTTCAAATGCACAAATGAATCAAAGAGCATTATTTAACCAAGTTTTAAATGAGCCAAAAAGAGAATTTTTTGGGTTTAACAATAGAACAGAAAAGATTATAAGTAAGCAATTCAATAGATTTGTAGAAAAAGAATTACAAAAGTTTAAATTATGAGTGTACGAGAAAATATTGCATCCAACCTATTATCTACTATATCAGGTATTAGTAGCCCAATCACAATTAAAAAGGCTACAAGACAGCCATTTGAATTAGACGAATTATCAGACAAACAATATCCAGCAGTTATTATTCAAACATCTGAGGAGATTAGAGAAGATCAAGAATTGGGAAGTGGTGCTAAAACTAGAATAGGAACTATAGACTTTGTAGTATTAGGATTTGTAAAAGGTGCTGAATCAAATATAGATACATTAAGAAATCAACTAATTACAGCTATTGAAACAGAGTTAGAATCTGATATTACAAGAAGTAACAACGCACTTGATACAGAAGTTACAAGTGTTGAGACAGACGAGGGTACATTGTTTCCTATTGGTGGTATAAGAATGGTTGTTAGATGTACTTATGAGTTCCAAGCTGGTACACCATAGTAAAGGAGAAGATATGGCAAAAGATAAAATTATTGACAAAATAGAAAAGAAAATAGATCAAATTGAAAAGCTACACGATAAAGAGTCTATGCTTTGTGAAGAAGTAAAAGACTTATTAGCTGATCTTAGAGATGACGAAAATGAAAGATGGGAAGATGACTCAGAAGATGACTTTGATGAAGATATGGATGATGAAGATATTGACGATGAGGATGATAAATAGTAAAAGACTTTATGGCTAAAGATATTAAATTATACAAAGATGGGAATGAAGTTGTAATAAACGAAACTCAACTTGAAAATTTTATTGCACTTGGATATAAACAAGAGCAAGAAAATAAACCAAAAACTAATAAGGATAAAAAATGGCAACACATCACGGAAAAGAAGGAGTAGTTACTGCTGGTGGAACAGGTATAGGCGAACTTACAGGTTTCACATTAGAAACTACTGCTGATGTTGTAGAAGATACAGCTTTAACAGATGCAACTAAATCTTTTGTTGCTGGAAGAACATCATTTTCAGGAACTTTAGAAATGAGTTATGATGAAAGTGACTCTCCACAACAAACTTTAACTGCTGGAAGTTCAATCTCTTTTGTTTTGTTACCAGAGGGTAATGCTTCAGGAGATGAAAGTTTCACAGGAACAGGGATTGTTACAGGAATGAGTGTTAGTATTCCTTTAGATGGAATTACTACTAGATCAGTTACATTTCAAGGCACAGGAGCATTGACAAGAGCAACTGTATAATAATACTGTATGAAATTTATTGACAGAGCAAAATCTCATTTTGAGTCTCTTGGTGTTCAACATATTGAAGTACCTGAATGGAAAGATGAAGCTGGAAATCCAAGCATAATATATTGGAATCCAATAAACTTATCTGAAAAAAACAAACTTTTCAGGAAATCTGACAATCTTAATGATGTCAGTATTCTTGCTGATATTCTTATAATGAAATCTTTAGACAAAGATGGCAATAAGTTATTTACGTTAGAAGATAAAATTGCCTTAATGCACAAAGTTGATTCTGATGTGCTTTCAAGGGTTGCTACAGAAATGGTCAAAGCAATCACTCCTGAAGAAGTAAAAAAAAACTAAAATCTGACCCTGAATTAAAAAATTTACTTATAGTCGCTGATAGGCTAAAAATATCTTTATCTGAACTTTTAAAAATGGAAGTTTGGGAATATAATCATTGGCTTGGATATTTACTTGAAGAAGCTGAACAACACCAACAGGCTATGATTAAAGCAAGGCATAAATAATGGCACAAAATTTAGTTATTAATATATTAGCAAAAGACAAAACTAAACAAGCTTTTGGTGTATTAAAAACAAGATTAGGTGTTTTAAAAAAATCAATATTTAGTGTTCAAAGTGCATTGGTTGGTTTAGGTGCTGGTTTAGTAGCAAGAAATTTAATTAACACAGGTAAAGATATTGAAAATCTAAGAGTAAGATTAAAATTTTTACTTAAAGATACAAATGAGGGTGCAAAGGCTTTTGACAATATGTCAAAATTTGCATCTAAAGTTCCTTTTTCTCTTGAAGAAATATCACAAGGGTCAGGTATATTAGCAACTGTCACAGACAATGCTGACGATCTACAAAAAATGTTGGAGATTACAGGTAATGTTGCGGCAACAACAGGATTAGATTTTAGAACTGCGGCTGAACAAATACAAAGATCATTTAGTGCTGGTATTGGTGCGGCAGATTTATTTAGAGAAAAAGGTGTAAGAAATATGCTTGGCTTTAAAGCTGGAGCAACAGTATCAATAGAAGAAACAGTACAAGCATTTGAAAGAGTATTTGGTAAAGGTGGTAGATTTGGAAAATCAACTGACGAATTAGCACAAACATTTACAGGTACTTTATCAATGATTGGCGATAAAATATTTAACTTTAAAAAAGTTTTACTTGAAGCTGGTTTTTTTGAAGAATTAAAAAAACAATTTGGAGACTTAGATAAATTTTTATCAGACAACGCAGAGAGATTAGATGAAATAGCAACAACTGTAGGAAAAAATTTAGCACAAGCTGTTACAGGTGCAGTTAGTGTTGGACAAGAATTAATACCAACTTTACAAAAAATAGGCTCAATACTTAAAAGTATAAAAGATGGATTTATGGCTTTACCTGAGTTTGTCAGAGAAGTAGGTCTTGTTGGTGCTTTTTTATTTGGAAAAAAAGGTGCAGTTGCTTTAGCTGGTGTTAGTTTTATTATTGATAAGGTAAATGATTTTGTAAAACAAACTAAAGTAGAAGCTGGAATAATAGATGTAGATAATCTCAAAGATGTAGAAGAAAGACTAAAAGTAATAAACGAACAACTTGCTAGTCAAGGAAAAACAATTACAGAAACAATACATCTTAATAATGGTGTCACTCATACTTACGAAGAACAAATTGATTTAGGAGATGAAATATTAGAACAACTTAAAAAAGAAAAAGCTGAACTTGAAACAATTTTAATCTTAAATGGTAAAGGTAGTGTAAATCAATTTGAATTAAATAGAGCATTAGGAGAAACTGTTAAAACACAAAAAAAAGTTAGAGAAGAAACACAAAAAACATTTAATATATTTGAATCACATCACGATTTAGTCAATGCAGTAAAAAAATCAGAAGAAAGAACATTAAATAGAATAATAGGTGCAAACAGAAATATATTTGAAGAACAAAACTCTTTAATACCAAAAGTAAAAGAAGAATTAACAACAAGACAAGAAGTTTTAAAAAATGTTAAAGAAACAAATGAACAATTTAGTATAGCAGACGAAGTTACAAACCTAATAAATAAAAGTGTTCAAGGAGTTTCAAGAGGATTTGCAGAAGCCCTTGTACTTGGAAAAAATTTAAATATGACAATGAAAGAATTAGCACAAAGTATATTAGTTGATATTGTTGCAAAAACTATTGAACGTATTGCTTTAAAACAAATAGAAAAATTTTTAGATGCAATTTCTGTAGATAAAGAAGCAACAAAAGAAAATTTAATTAGAAAACAAAACACAGAATTAAAAAGACAAATAGCATTACAATTATTTTTAAATGCTATTGGTGGTGGAAGTGGTGGTGGTGGTGGATTACCATTTATGGCAAAAGGTGGAGCAGTAGCAAAAGGTCAGCCTGTTGTAGTGGGAGAACGAGGTGCTGAATTATTTATACCAAACTCATCAGGTCAAATAACACAATCAGCTAGAGGTACAGGTGGTGGTGCAGTTAATGTGAACTTTACAATCAACACTATAGATTCAAGAGGATTTGACCAAGCACTTATAGAAAACAGAGGAACAATATCATCTATTATAAATAGTGCTTTGGCTGAAAAAGGTAGAGGAGAGTTAATATAATGGCTGGTGCATTTCCAATATCAACTGCAAAATTTGAAACATTAGGTATTAGATCAACACAAGATACTTTAATATCAAAATCTATATCAGGTAAAAAATTATCAAGACAAGTTGGTAATCAAAGATTTAGTTTTACAGCTAGAATAATTGTAGCAAAAAGATCAGATGTTTATGGAGAACTGATGGCTTTTATAATGAAGCAAAGATCAAGAAAAGAAAATTTTACAATAATTCCACCTGAAATAGAAGATGCTAGAGGTAATGTAAGTGGAACAGTATTAGTTAATGGTGTCCACGCAGTAGGAGATACAACTATTGCAGTTGATGGGATGACAGGAACTTTAAAAGCTGGAGATTACATAAAGTTTGCATCACATAATAAAGTTTATATGGTTGTTGCAGATGCAACAGCCGATGGGTCAAATGAAGCAACACTTACGATTGAGCCACCACTTATAACAGCTTTGACAGATGATTCAGTAGTCACTTATGATAATGTACCTTTTACTGTGCATTTAACAAACGATATGCAAGAATTTGGTGGAGTTGGAGCAGACAAAGATGGTAATGTTTTATATCAATTTGAGTTGGATGTCGAAGAAACTCTTTAATGAAAAAATACAAGATTACACACTTAATTAGTGCAGACTTTGAAGCTACAGCTATTGTGAATGAAGATGAGATTGACGACAAAACTAACGATTTAAAAGCTTATCAAAAACCTAATAGCAAATTTAATTTTACCATGTTAAAAGGTACAGAAGTCTTAACTAGAACATATTACGAGGAACATGGCGAGAACATTAACGACAGCAGTAAAAAACGAATTACTAACAAATGAAATAGTACCATTTCATTTACTTACTATTGGTTTTTCAACACCTGTAAATCTTACTGATAATAGCTTTGATTTAACTTCATCAATTTCAGGCTCTAGTGTCACTTACACATCATCTCCATTTTTAGTATCTTTACCATCATTTGAAGAACAAACAGATATAACAAAAGTATCTTTAAATTTAGTTTTATCAGGTGCAGATCAAACATTTATATCTACAGTATTGAATGAGAATATAGTTAATGATGCTGTTGAAATTTATAGAGGATTATTAGACTCAAATAATTCTATTATAGCAGACCCAATATTATTATACTCAGGAAACATAGATACATTTGATATTGCTGAGTCAGAAACTGAATCAAGTGTCCAGCTTACTCTGGTATCTCATTGGGCAGATTTTGAAAAAAAATCAGGTAGAAAAACAAACAACAGTTCACAACAAAGATTTTTTAGTACAGATGTTGGTATGGATTTTAGTTCACAAACAGTATTAGATATTAAGTGGGGTAGAAAGTAATGACAACATTTGATGAGATTATAAATTTTTACAAATCATTTAATAGATACAAAAACAATACATACGAAGAATTATATTATCATATAGAGCAACCTATAAATCACAATCAATACAAAATATTTAAAGATAAAGAAATATATGGTTTTGTTAATTGGGCTATGGTTGATAAAAAAACAGAAGAACATTTTTTAAAAACAGGAGAAGTTTTAGATTGGTATTGTGGAGACTTAATGATTCATATTGATTTTCTTGCTAATAAAAACATTAGAAAAATATATAAATGGTCAAAAAATAATTTAGCAAAAATTATTGGATTAGGTAATAGCACTAATTGGATAAGATTGAATGAGACAAACAAAATAAGAAATATAGTTAAAAAAAGTATTAAGGATAGTTGGTTATGGGTGGAATAGTTAAAAGTGTAGTAAAAGCTGTAAGTTCTGTTGCAAAAGTAGTTAGGGTCGGAAAATTTTTAAGTAGTATTAATCCATTTGTAGCTTTAGGTGTTTTTGCTGTTGGTTGGTTGTTTATGCGATCTATGAAAGCACCTGAAGTACCTGACTTTGGTACTAATGATTTTGAAGAACAAGAAAGAGGAATACTTTTAAATAAACAATCAAATAATGCAAACATACCTGTAATTTATGGAGAAAGACTTGTTGGTGGAACAAGAGTATTTATAGAAACATCAGGTACAGATAATGAATTTTTATATGTTGCTTTAGTATTGTCAGAGGGAGAAATAAACTCAATAGAAGAAATAAGAGTTGATGATAAAGTAGTGACTTTTGATGGAGCATTAACAGACAATACACAAAGAAGTGTTGCAAGTTCAGATTCTAATTTTTTTAAAGCAGACCCAAATGTAGAGGGGTCATCAGCAGAAAGTACAATTACAATAGAGCCACACTTTGGAAGTGATGGACAAAGTGCATCTTCATTATTATCACAGTTATCATCTTGGGGAAGCAATCACAAATTATCAGGTCTTTGTTATCTTGCATTAAAATTTAAGTGGAATCCTGATGTGTTTGGTGGAATACCTGTAGTACAAGCAAAAGTAAAAGGAAGAAAAGTAGTCACATTAGCATCAGACTTATCTGAGCAAACAGCATCTTTTTCTACTAATCCAGCTTTTTGTTTATTAGATTATTTAAGAAACGAAAGATATGGAAAAGGTCTAGCCACATCAAGTTTAGATTTACAAAGTTTTTACGATGCCTCACAAGTTTGCGTCACACAAGTCACACCATTTTCAGGTGGTAGTGATATAAATATTTTTGATACTAATGCTGTAATAGATACATCAAGAAAAGTTATTGATAATGTAAGAGAACTTGTAAAAGGGATGAGAGGTTATCTTCCATATGTTCAAGGTAAATATAAATTAATTATTGAGACAACAGGCACAGCTTCAGTATCACTTACAGAAGATGATATTATTGGTGGTTATAATTTAGCATCTCCATCTAAAAATTCTAAATACAACAGAGTTATTTGTTCATTTATAAATCCTGATAGAAACTATCAAGTGGATGAAGTTCAGTACCCAGCAGTAGACGATAGTGGATATGCAACAGCAGATAAACACGCAACGATGAAGTCAGCAGATGGTGGATTTTTATTAGAGGGTAGATTTGATTTCAAAACAATAACTTCTCCATACCAAGCTGAAGAAATGGCTGAGATTATCTTAAGAAGATCAAGAGAAAGTTTAGGTCTTAATATTACTTGTGGATTTAGAGCATACGAACTTCACATAGGAGATATTGTAAATATTACTTTATCAAGTGTTGGATTTACTACAAAAGCTTTTAGAGTTTTATCAATGACATTTAATGAAGATTATACAATCACTTTACAATTAGTAGAGCATCAAGATAGCTTTTACACATTTGCAACAAAGGGTCAGGTTGCAAGTACACCTACAACTACTTTACCAAATCCTTTTTCTATTCAACCACCAGCTGGTATAACACTATCAGATGAAATGATTGAATATGCAGATGGTGTTGTATTGACTAGAATGAATATTATAATAACACCAAGCACAGACAAATTTGTTCAATATTATCAAGTAGAAACAAAACAAACTACAGAGTCAAATTTTAAAATTATATCAAATGGTACTCAGTTAAGGCATGAATTACTTAATGCTGTAGATGATGCTACATATGACGTGAGGGTTAAAGCGATCAACAGCTTCGGAATTTCTAGTACATATGTATCAGCACAAAGAAAAATAGTTGGAGCAACAGAAATACCAAATGATGTTGATGATTTGTCAGTATCAATGGTAGGCTCAAATCAAATGGAGTTATCTTGGACACCTGTCACAGACTTAGATATTTCATGGTATGAAGTAAGATACCAAGATGTTTTAAGTGGTGCTACATGGAATGATAGTACACCACTTGCAAAAGTAGTAAGAAGAAAATCAAACTCTTTAGTAGTAAATGCACAAACAGGTAGCTTCTTAATAAAAGCTGTTGATAAACTAGGAAATGCAAGTGCAGAAGCTTCTATTGTGACTACTAATATTTCAGGATTACAACAATTTAAAAACATATTAACTGTGAGTGAATAATGGCAGATTTTTTAGGAACAAGAGATAGTAATGTTGCAATATCAGAAGATAATGCTGGTAGAAAAGTATTGATATTAGATACTATTACACAATTTGATGGCACAACAGGAAATTTTGAATCAGCAGAGGGAGTATTTGATCTTGGTGGAACAGACTCTACTTCTAATCCAACAAACTTTAATTCAAATATACAATCATCAGGATTTTATACATTTGCTAATACGATAAGCTTAGATGCAGTTTATGATGTAAATTTAGGTGTTGTTATTGGAATGACATCAGAAGATGAGTACGATTTATTTGATTCAGGTAGAGGTGCAAGTTTATTTGAAGATGCAAAAGCACCTTTTGATGGTAGCCCTGAAATACAAGCTGGAGCAGAGATACAGGTAGGAGCAAGTGACACAAGTTTAGCAAGTATTACAAGTTTTCAAAAAATTGCACAGCAAAGTACAATAAAAGGTAGATTTTTTAAATTTAGATGTAAGATAACCAGCGATAATAATAAGGTTAGAGCAAAAGTTCATACTCTACAATACAAGGTAAATTTTGAAGTAAGAACTGAGTCAGGAGAAGATGTTGTTGCATCAGCTTCAGGTCAAACAATTACATTTACAAATTCTTTTTACGCAACTCCGAGTATTGGTATTTCAGCACAAGGATTGCAAACAGGAGACTATTATCAGATTACAAGTAAATCTAAAACAGGCTTTACAATAAGGTTTTATAATAGTAGTAATACAGGAATAAGCCGAACATTTGATTATCAAGTGTTTGGATATGGGTTGAAATCATAACCATTTTAAAATATAAGGATTAACATGAGTCAAGTATCAGATGTAGTTTTAGCCAATCAAGGTTTTGCAAGTTTTAGAACTGAACTTAATAATATATTAGGTGCTTTAAATACTCAGCACGTTGGGGGGTCAGCACCATCATCAGTAGCCACAGGTACGATTTGGGTAGATTCAGGAACATCAGGATTTTTAAAAGTTAAAATAAATGATGGCTCAGATAACATAGAATTATTTAGTATTAACACAACTAGCAACGCAATCACTAGCACAATGTCTGTCACAGGTACTATATCTGAAACAGACCCAAATGCTTTGCCACTTGCAATAGCTTTAGGATAAGGAGAATAGATGGCAAATACTTTTAAAGTTAAAACAAATGGTGCGATGCCCTCATCGGCTGGAACTCCTCTAACATTATATACAGTTCCAAATTCTACAACAACAGTAGTAATTGGCTTAATACTTTGTAATATTCACACAACATCTGTTACTGCTGACGTACAATTAGTATCAGATACATCAGACACAGAAACAAATGAAACAGTTTTATTAGCAAAAGACGTGACTATTCCAGCTGGGTCATCATTAGAAATTTTAACAGGTGGTAAAGTTGTTGTTCAAGCAACTGATATTATTAAAATAGATTGTTCAGTATCAGCTAAAATAGATGCAACATTATCAATATTAGAAATTACATAGGAGTTTTAAATGCCATATATTGGAAAAACACCTACAGCAGTTCCTTTAACAGCTAACGATATTTCAGATGGCATTATTTCAACTGATAAACTTGCAGATACTTCTGTCACAAATGCAAAACTAAACGCAGATTTAATTTCAGCAGAAACAGAATTAGCAACTGCACCAGCAGATACAGATGAATTATTGATTAGTGATGCTGGAGTTTTAAAAAGAATTGACGCAAGTTTAATTGGTGGTGGTGGAATTACAATGGCAGATATGTGGAGAGTAACTGCTAATATAACTTCAAATGCTGATCCAATTAGTTCAAATTTAGAAAGAGTTGATGATGCTTCTTTTAGCTACATTGGTAGTGGTATGTCAGTTAGTTCAGGAACTTGGACTTTTCCAGCGACAGGAATTTATTTAGTAAGAATGATTGGTAATGCTACTGTAGTAGCTGATGATAATATAGATTTAACTTTATCAGTAACAACAAATAACTCAAGTTATGATGAAGTTGCTCAAGCATTTGATAGTGGTGATGGTAGCAGTACATCAAGTTCAAGTATGGTACAAGAATCATTTGTCGATGTTACTGATACTTCAAATGTAAAAGTAAGATTTAAAGCTGGAAGTATAGGCTCTGGAAGTTACTTTGTAGGAAGTTCAGATTTAAATAGTACATCTTTTACTTTTATAAGATTAGGAGACACATAAGATGAATAGAGATTATTTACAAGAAGCATTACACACTTTCAATGGTGGTAATTGGTATGGTTGGAAAAAAGAAGATGACAATGGAAATAAAATTCCTAACTCTGAACGTATGCAATATCAATATATTAAAATTATTAAAGATGGTGCAACTATGCCAACTGAAGAAGAAGTAAATGCAAAGATACAAGAATTAAAAGATGCTGAAGCAGACGCAGAAACTAAAAAAGCATCTGGCAAACAAAAACTTTTAGACTTAGGTTTAACCGAAGAAGAAGTAAAGGCATTAATAGGAGTATAGATGAGTTACATAGGAAAAGAGCCACAAGTAGGAGCATATCATATGCTGGACAGCTTAACAGCTTCAGCAACAGCAGATTATACTTTACAATTAGATAGTGTTAATTTTGTACCTGAGTCGGCTAATCATTTAATTGTAAGTTTAAATGGTGTGATTCAGAAAGCTGGGTCATCATTTACAGTATCAGGCTCTACATTAAGTTTTAGTTCGGCATTAACAAGTTCAGATTCTATTGACTTCGTTTTATCGTTGGGGAATGTACTTGATATTGGTACACCTAGCGATTCAACAGTTACAAATGCTAAAACAAATTTTGTATCAACTTCATCTTCTGCTGGATTACAAATAAAAGGCGATGGTACTACTGATGGTACTTTACAATTAAACTGTTCTCAAAATTCACATGGAATAAAATTAAAATCTCCAAGTCATGCTTCTGCACAATCTTATACATTAACATTTCCTACTACTTCTCCAGCAACAGATAAATTTTTAAAAACAGATTCATCAGGTAATTTAAGTTTTGCAGATGCTGGTGGAACTAATACACCGTCTTTTCACGCAGATAAATCAAGCACAACAGGTATTAATGATAATACAGTGACAGATATAGTTTTTGATAGTGAAAATTTTGATAATGGCGGTTGTTATGATAATAGCACAGGAATTTTTACAGTGCCATCAGGCGAGGCTGGTAAATATTTTATAGGATTTAATGTTTATTATGAGGACAACAACGGAAATGTGTCTGATATGATTGCGTATATACATACAACTATTTCTAGTTCTGCTTCACAAAACGCAGTAGCAAGAGCAGAAAGTACATCTAACGGAACAACATTTACAGAATTAAATTTAAACTATAGCACAATATTGACTTTAGGTGTTGGCGATCAAGTTAAAGTACAAGCTTACATAGATACAAATAACAGTTCAGCAATGTCAATTAAAGGTGGTGGAAATAAAACAACATTTTTTGGGTACAAAATTATAGAATAGGATTAATTATGAGTTCATTATCTACAAAAGTTCGTTTATACTGCGAGGCAAACAACAAGGTTGCTGATTTTAGCCCTAACGGAAATATTGCTTTACAAAATGATAGTGATGGCAAAGGCGATTACATAGCAAGTTGGTCAGTAGATGGTTTAGATAAACCTACTGATACACAGTTAGCTAGTTATGAGTCTGCTGGAGATACTGTTGAAACAAATGCTGTTATAGATTCAACTAGACGATCACAGTATGGCTCATGGCAATCACAAATGGAAATGATCTATAAAGATCAAAAAAATGGAACAACAACTTTTAAAGATCATTGCGATAAGGTAAGATCGGATAACCCAAAGGAATAATAAATGGCATTAATTAAACTAAACGCTACAAGAGGATTAGAGGGCTCACTACCAGCAGTAAGTGGTGCGAACTTAACAGGAGTTAGTGGAAAAATTTTGCAAGTTGCTAATTATGTTAATACTTATGAACATAATACAACAGGAACTTCTGCAACTGATGTTTTATCTTCAAGTGGAGTAAGTTGGGAGCCAACAATTACACCAACTGTTTCAACTTCTACAATTTTAGTTTTAGCTTCTTTTAATATTTACAATCACGATCATAGTTCTGGAATACAAGAACAAAGATATTTTTTAGATTGTGATGTAAAAATTGGAAGTGGAAGTTATAATGGTTTTTTAAATCAAACCTATCTTGGTCAATATTATTATCCTAGTGCATCAAGACCAGATCCTTTAAATGCTTCTACCTATGTAACAACTTCAAAAGAATATGATCATAATACAACAGATCAACTTACTTTTAGATGGCAATTTGGAGTTCATGCAACAGGAGCTAAAGTAGGCTTTAATGGTGCTGGTAAAGCAAGTACAGTTACATTTATGGAGTTAGCTTAATATGACAAAAATAGAAAAATCAATTTATAAAATAAATCCAAACGCAGAATACACTATTGGAGAAGATAATATTGATCAAATAACTTGGCACAATGGAACAACACCTATCTCTAAAGCTGACATAGAAGCACAATTTCCAGCAGTAGAATTTGATATGGCTATGGAAGATTTAAGAGCCAAAAGAAATAAACTACTTCAAGATTCAGATTGGGAAGTAATCATGGCAAAAGAAAAAGGAACTACATTATCTGCTGGATTTAAAACATATAGACAAGACTTACGAGATATTACTGAGGGCTTAACAACAGTAGAAGATGTTGAAGCTGTCACTTTTCCAACTAAACCATAAGGAGTTTAGATGCAACTATCCAAACATTTTACATTATCAGAGATGGAAAAATCTCAAACAGCAGTAAGAAAAGGTATATCTAATAAAGCTGGGTCAGGAGAAATAAAAAACTTAACTGATATTTGCTACGAAGTATTAGAGCCTGTAAGAATTAAATTTGATAAACCTGTAATTATTACTTCAGGTTATAGAAGCCCTGAACTATGTGAAGCAATAGGAAGTAAAGCAACATCACAACACGCAAAAGGTCAGGCAGTAGATTTTGAAATAGCTGGTGTGTCTAATTTGCAAGTAGCTTTATGGATTCAAAATAATTGTGACTTTGACCAATTAATCTTAGAGTTTTGGAAAGAAGAAGATAANGACCCTAATAGTGGNTGGGTGCATTGTTCTTATGTAGATGGCTCTAATAGAAAACAAGTTTTGACTTANACAGGTAAGGAATATAAAAATGGATTACCTGATGCTAAATGGTCAGGTGGTAAATTTGCTAACTAAGGAGAAGCTATGCTAACNAAAAAACAAAAAAAANTACCAATGGCTTTACAAAAAGCTATTATGAAAAAACAAAANAAANCTAAAAAGAANTAAAAAAAGGAGATAGTTATGCCTTATCATACAGGACATGGAATGAAGAAAAAGAAAAAGAAAAAAAATAAAAAATCTAAGATGAGTAAAAGAAAAAGATAATGGTTAAAGTAGCATCTATAACAGGAATCATAAAAGGTCTTAAACCAAGACAACAAAAGACTATGAAAGCACACGCAAGACATCATAGTTTGAAACATATGCGATCTATGGCAAGAGCCATGAAAAATGGTGCTACTTTCCAATCTGCACATAATAAAGCTATGAGGAATGTAGGTAAATGAGTGGATTTACAACAACATCAACATTGGCTGAGATGATAAATAAAAGACCAATGCGAAAGAGAAGAAGAAATGTCAAAAAAAAGAAAAAGAAGAAAAGTACCAAAAGATAAAGCAACTGATCTTCCAAAAAAATACCTCTCAGGATTAACAGGTGGTAAGAGATCAGCTAGAGCAAGTCTTANCAAAGCTATGTCAAATGCTTACAAAAAAGGTCAAAGAATACCAAAATCAATGTTTCAAGCTAGGTATAAATAATGGCTGTTAGAAGAAAACCACTATCTGCTAGAGTTATCTCAACACTTAGAGCAAAAGCTAAGACTAGAAANAATATTACATTANGTATGCTAAAGAAAGTATATCGTAGAGGTCANGGTGCTTTCCTGTCATCAGGGTCAAGACCACGAACTTCTATGGCTTCTTGGTCAATGGGTCGTGTAAATAGTTTTTTGCGTGGAAGTAGAAAACATGATACAGACTTACGAAGAAAGAAAAAGAAATGAAAACTAATAAAGAAAAATTTGTAGAAATAGATGGCAAGATTAAATTAGTAGATCAAAAGCTAAACCTCGTAATTAATAATCATCTTGCCCATATGAAAAAAGACATAGACCGAATCCTTTATGGTTTAGGAGTAGTAGGTATGTTGGTCTTAGGTCAATTACTTTACATACTCACTAAATAGTTGTATTACTGAACTTGTATGATTTACAAGTCTGTATTAATTATCAGCGATACTCACATACCCTATCATGTTCCAGAATTAATGGATTTTCTTAAATTACTTAAAAAAAAATATAAACCACAAAAAATTATTCATATCGGAGATGAAGTAGATAAACACGCAATGTCATTTCACGATAGCGACCCTGATCTTCCTAGTGCTGGAGATGAATTGAAATTATCTTTACCTGTAATAAAAGCACTAGAAAAGCTTTTTCCAAAAATGGATTTAGTGGACTCTAATCATGGTAGTTTAGTTTTTAGACGAGCATTGAAACATGGAATACCAAAAGCATATCTGAGAGATTACAATGAGTTTTTAGATGTAGGTAAAGGTTGGAGATGGCATGACGATTTAACAATAGATACACCACTTGGTAAAGTCTATTTTTGTCATGGTAAAACAGCAGATGTACTTAAATTAGCACAATCTATGGGTATGTCATGTGTTCAAGGTCATTATCATAGTTCTATGGGTATAAGGTATTATGGAAACAGTTTAGGTCTATATTTTGGGCTTCAGGTAGGTTGCATGATAGACTCTAAAAGCTTGGCATTTAGATATAACAAAGTACAGAAAGCTAGACCAATTATAGGCTGTTCAGTAATATATAATGGATTACCTATTATTGAGCCATTTATTAAAGATAAGAGTGGAAAATGGGTCGGAAAGCTACTTTAAAGCCACATAGAGCCACAGAGAAGGCTACTCAAAGACAAATAGGGGGTAAGCATTATAAACTACCTATATCTCCTTTAAAATTCATTTTAGTCAATAAGCTTAACTTTGTAGATGGTAATATTGTTAAATATGCAGTAAGAAATAAAAAAGGAGAAAGCCTAAAAGAAAAGTACGATAAGATTATACATTATGCAGAATTAGGAAAAGAATTATTAGGAGAATAATATGTGGTTGAATTTATTAAGCTTGGGTGTAAAGACAGGAGCAAAAATTTATCAAAATAAACAAAGAACAAAACAATTAATGTCAGATGCTCAGATGCACCACGCAGAGCAAATGGCGAAAGGCGAAATTGAATATAAAGCGAAAGTTATTGAGAGCAATGATAATGGTTGGAAAGATGAATTTGTCTTGGTGCTTGTATCTTTGCCTATTCTTTTATTGGGTTGGTCTGTTTTCTCTGACGACCCTACGATTCGTGATAGAATAGATTTATTCTTTGAATATTTTAAAAATCTTCCTTATTGGTATCAAGCTATATTCATTGGGGTTGTATCTGCAATTTATGGTCTTAAAGGTGCAGACATTATGAGAAAGAAATAGTATAGATATGAATGACCAACGATGCAGTAATTATAGAAGTAGAGTTTCAGCTTGAATCTGAATATCATCCATATGGTCATTTCGTTTGTTTAAGATTTATAGATCAAACACCACATCATATTAAGCTTAACAATTTAGTTAGAGACATGGGTCAATACCCTGATGTAAAATTAATTGATTATGATTTTATTGTTAAGCCAATCACACACGAAACAGATATTTCAGGATTAGAAGTTACAAAACATTAAGCGACCCACCAAGTCTCCCTGATGGGTCTATCTTTATGTGTTAATTAACTTATGCAAGGAGCTATTTCTACATAAAGAATTTTGTTATACATCTTGCTTACCAGCTAATGTTAAATCTCTTTTTACTTCTGTCTGTCTTACAGATAAATAACGATCTAAATTGTTATACATAAGTTTTGCTTTTATCAATTCACTTTCAGCATGGGCATAGCTTAAAATTATTTTTTCGTATTCACGATCAGTTCTAGCTTTGTGTTCAGCTTCTCCAACTGTTTTAGTATCAAGTTTGTATTTAAGAAATAATTTAGAGAACATAGCTTTTTTACCCTCATCTAAAATAATTACTTTCTCAGCCCATTTAGACCACTCATTAGAAGCTTCTGTCATTTTTTTAAAAGCTTCTTTACTGTTTAAATTTAGACTATCCATATTAATAATCCTACAATTACAATTAATCCTAAATAAATTAGTTTATGAAATTTTTTATGTATTGAGTGTCCAAATATTATCATGGGTACTGAAGCATCTCATCAGCTTCTTCTTTTAATTCTTTTATTTTGTTTTCATACTTACTAATCATCTTCATCATAAGTTCATCAGATTCTTTTTTAGCATCTTCAACAGCTTGAACTTTATTTAATTTTAATTCTTCTAATTCTAATCTTAAACGACCATTTAGTTTTTGATGATCTTCATTAATAGTTTTTTGTTGTTTGATTTCTAAATACAATGCTTGGATTTCTTCTAACTTAATTGCAAAATCTTTTTTGATATTATTTAGTTCTGTGACTAAAGCTTTTATTTGTAAGTCTTTATTATCTTCTGTCATATTATTTTTTTTAGAGTGCTGGGAACTAGAGAGAGGAAGTTCCCAACACATAACCTAAAAGTATATAATGTTGTGAAAATATTATACTTAAACTGCTTACGCATTAATTTCTCTCTATCATAAAAATATAAAATTATCATAACAAATTATTTTCTACTGATTTGATTTGATTTGTAAAACATTAAATATTCTATTTTAAATTGTATTAGATGTTAAATAAGCTAGGTTTTAAGCCATAAAATAAAGGGTTGTAATTCAACCTAAAATATGAACATAATAGGACATATGTTAAATATAAAAAAAACAAATAACCTAAAAGGAGTAAATATGAAACATATGAGAGAAGATGTATCTAAAAAAATTTTTTATTTAGATGCACAAAAAGGTAAATTAGAAATTTACTTTAAAGCAAACCTAAAAGAACAAATCATAAAAGCAACAACAGTAAAACAAGTTGTTGATGCTCTTAACATAACAAATGGAACTGATGATGACTTGTATCATGGGTCAGGTTTTGATTATGCAAAAGAGAATGGTTTTAAAAATAATGATAGTGCAAAAAAACTTTGGCAGACAGGTTATGAAGTTTGGTTGTACTCAATTCAAATCCAACCAAATGGAAAACCACTTGGTTTTCATTTAGCATTTATGAAATACAAAGAAGTAAATGCTTTAACATCAAATAACTTAACAGGGAGAGCATAATGATAAAACAATACGCACAAATGATTAAAAACAAAGAGATGACACCTAAACAAGCTGGTCAATCTTTTGTTATGGAAGAAATAAGATCACAAGTTGAGGAATGGAAAAGAGAGGGTATTGATAACGCAAGTGAAAAAAGATTTGTTGTTGCTCTTGCTAAAATCCACAATCAACTTTCATACAGTTTCAATAAGAATGGCGATAGTATGCCGATTGAAATTGATGAAATTAAAATAACTAAATACTAAGAGGAGAGAGCAAATGGATAATCAAGTAGTATCTAACTTTGTAAATGATAAATGTATTGATAGACTTTACCAAACACTACAAGGCAAAGTTTATTTAATTCAAAAAGATAGCACCGAATATAAAGGTGCTATCAAAACAAAAAAATTCTCAGGTAAGACTTTTTGTTTTACTGAGGATGGTAGGTGGTTTGACAATGCTGGTATGCCTTGTGAAAAACCATCTGAAGCTGACACCAAAGTTGAGATCAGCATTTTAAAATCTGAAATTAAAAAGAGAGAAGAAGATAAAAAATTTCAGGCTTTAAAAAATAAACTAACTAATAACCTAAAAGGAGACAAATAATGTCAAATAATAAAATATACTCTACTACTGAATATGGTGCGTTTAATAAGCTAAGAGGTAATAGATCAGTTAATGAGCTTCATGTTAGAAGATTAGTTGAAGCTATTAAAGAAAAGGATTTACAAATACCAATTATTGTAGATCACGATATGAATGTTTTGGATGGACAGCACAGACTTGATGCTTACAAGATTGTGGGTAATCCAATCACTTATATTATTAAAGATAAGTTTGAGTTGCAAGATGTAAGGAATGTTAATTCTGTTAATAGAAAATGGACATTAACAGAATACCTTATGTCATACTGCAAACTTGGTAAAAAAGACTACCAACTTTTAGAGTGGTTTCATAGAACTTATGAGTTTGGTATTGCTGAGTGTGTTGCGATGCTAAATGGTAAGGGCTATACAAACGTCAATATTCTAAAAGAGTTTAGAAAAGGCGAGTTTGTAATAGATGATTTAGAACAAGGTAAAACTTGGGCTAAAAATATAAATGCTTGTGGCGAGTATTTTCAATATTACAAAAAAGCAACTTTTATAAAAGCTATGTTGAGTGCTATGAAAGATAAAACTTTCAGCTTCAAAATCTTTTTTAAGAGATTGTCTAACAATTCATCTAAGCTTAAAAATCAAGGTAGTAGAAATGACTTTATTGTGAATATAGAAAGACTNTATAATCATGGTACAGCCAATAAGTTTAAGGTTAGATTAGACTTATACGATTATAAGAGGTAAATCATGGCTAAATTAATATACGCAATTAACACTAGAAATAAGTCATTTAATTTGCTAGAACAAGTTTATAAAGATTTTGGGGTGGTATTCCATCCCAAATCTACTGTTGTTTCAGTAGANAACTTTATAAAGGAGAAAGCTAATGGAAAAAGCACTTCCGAAGCTTCAAGCCAANTACGACAAGGCAATAGTGAGAGAAAAGGACTTGTTGGAAAAGNTAAAGAAGATAAGGAACAACAAAAAATCATTAGCTTGGAAGATACATCAGACNAAGTATCATCCAGCTNTGNTTTAAANAGAGAGGACAAATAGTTNTGAAAAAAATGTACTTAATGACNATACTCGTATGCACTCTTTTAAATGGATGTGCNAAATACGANCCAATCATNGACACAAAAGGNAAGTCTAANTTTNAGANTAGCAACGCAAGTGACATATCAAACGATATTATATTGTGCGAGAAACTTGCTAAAAACAATACAACACTTCTTGGTAATATAAATTTTTGGATATTGTCTCCTAAAGCTGAGACTCAATACACAGACATTTATAGAAAATGCTTACTTGGAAGAAATCATCAGGTCTTGAACTAATGCCAAGACCAACAGCAAAAATTAAGAAACTAAGCTTTATATGTGCAAGATGTTTTAAGAAAGATGCAGATAAATTAGCTTGGTTTTTTTCATCTGATTCTTTATGGGCTGATAGTCTTTTATGTAGAGTCTGCTTTAAAGAAGCTTTAAAATCAATACCAACAAAAGAAAGAGAGGAATGGTCATGTTCATTAAAAACAGCGATCAAATTGCAGAAATAAGCTACCTTATTCCACCTGTACTCAATATGTATGGAGTATCAGAGGAACAAAATGAAAAAGTTTTGAAAAAGGTGTTTGGTTTGCAATTAAAGAAGATGCGACTTATGAGAGGATATACTCAGACTAAAGTTGCAAAAGCAATAAACGTCACGTTTCAGCAAATACAAAAATATGAAAAAGGTAAAAATGCTGTAAGTGTGCATAATGAACTTAAATTAGCCGAGTTCTTAAACTGTGATAGGAATTATTTTATTCAGCCTATTACAGAAAATGGCTATAAATTTTTAACAAAGAGAGGGAATGGACATGAAGATCAGAAGTACAAATAAAGATGGAGACGATATAGTTTTTGACCCTAAAGGTAGAGGAGCAAGATATACTGTTAATGGTGTCAAAAAGAAAGGAGTCACTACAATCATAAGCGAAAGATTTGGAAAAGGGGCATTGATGTGGTGGTCAGAAAATTGTGTTTATGAAGCTATTAAACAGCTAATGAAACATAATAAGAAACCTGTAGATGAGATTCA
>FUFK010042021.1_pt1 | contig 26493 bp, 38 predicted proteins | sample 1021851 | NCBI WGS metagenome assembly FUFK01 (sample SAMEA51879418, study PRJEB19060) | metagenome
GTTTCGAGAAGTTGGGTTTAAAGATGTCCCAGACAGTTTAAAAGACGCAATCAACGAGTATAAAGATTCTTTACGCTCTGCACCTACTCAGTATTTTGAATCAAAACCTAAACGAGTTGTTGATTTCTCAGAATTTGGAGGGGCAATCGTTCCTAAAGGATCTGAACCACAAATCAGAAAAATTTTAGAAAAGTACGGAATAACTCGTTTGAAAACATACGAAACAGACGTTGAGAGAACTGCGGCACGAAAAGCCTTTCAGGACTTAATGTTTTCTATTGGCCTACCAGCAACAGTNGCAGGGTCAATAATTTATGGGGAAGAAGATCAATCGGTCTAACGCACCGTAAAAGCGTGGGCTTACTTGCTGCCCTCTGAGCAAGGTAAACATTCGTGGAGACGTACTCATATGGAAACTGATGCAGCAATCGCTGAGGCTGAAATATTGCCGACGGAAATCGAGCAAGCCGAACAAGATGCTCCTGAGCCTGAACAGGGCGAAACCTCTGAAGCAGTAGAAACTCCAGAAACCGAGGAGAAAGCCGCAGAAGAGTCATCCGGGGAAGAGACACCCGAACAAGTAGCAGAGGAAAAGCANAAAAAGCGTAACTCTGTTCAAGAAAGAATCTCACAACTGGCACGACAAAAAAACGAGGCGAACACTCGTGTACAAGAACTAGAACAGCAAGTTGCTTACTTACAGGCTCAAAGTCAGCCTCAAGCTCAGGATGCGCCACAAGCCTATCCAAGACTTGAAGACTACGACTATGACGAAGCAAGACATCAACAAGCAGTTTTACAGTACACCTCAAACCTCAATGCTCAGAACGTCCAGCAGGTGATGCAACAGCAGCAACAAGCTCAGATTGCTCAATTACAAGCTCAGAAGGCACAAATTGCGTCTCAAGAGTTNGTNGAGAAATCTAACGCTTTTGCTTTGGACTATAAGGACTTCAACGAAACCGTCACTAACCCTAATTTCCATCAAAGTGATTTGGTGGCAAGGACGATTGTTGAATTGCCCAACGGCCCTGATGTTGCCTATTACCTTGGCAAGAACTTGAAGATTGCCAACGCTCTGAACGCTAAAAGTGATAGAGACGCCAGAGATGATTTGATAAGAATCTCAACAGCGTTACAAGTGAACTCTCGAAAACGTCGTGCTAATACTACTAACGCTCCTGCGCCCTCGAAGACGGTGACNCCTAAAGGAAAAGTCGCTAANGACTTGGANAAGATGTCTCCTGAAGAATATCGAAGAGCAAGGGGCTATATTAAATAGGTAAATTGACATGGCTAATTCATTGCTCACACCGAGCATAATCACGAAAGAAGCCCTTGCGATACTACATCAGAAGCTAAACTTCATTGGTACGATCAATCGGCAATATGATGACCAGTACGCTCAAAGTGGGGCTAAAATCGGATCGGACTTAAAAATCCGACTTCCTAACGAGTTCACTGTTAGAACTGGCGCAACTCTTTCGTCGCAAGACGTAACAGAGCAAAGCGTAACTCTTTCAGTTGGCACTCAAAAAGGTGTGGACTTTACGTTCTCATCACAAGAGTTGTCTTTGACGATTGACGAGTTTAAAGCACGATACATTGAGCCAGCGATGGCGGTATTGGCTGCGAACATTGAAAGCGATGCTTTCTCAATGTCGAAGGACGTCTTTAATTTCGTAAATGGAGTAGGCTCTGCAAACTCCTTTGCCAACATAACCAAAGCACAAAAGGAACTGACCCTTGGCCTAGCTCCTTATGGTGATCGAGTGTACATGCACGATCCTCAAAGTGTTGTGGATATGCTGGCAGATACGAAAGGACTCTTCCAAGACTCTGGACAGATCGCAAAGCAGTACAAAGAAGGTATGCTAGGGCGGATCTCAGGATTCGATCACTATGAAAATACCCTTGTCCCTACTCATACCACTGGAACTGCTGCGGCCTCGACAGGGTATCTTGTGAACGGAGCAAGTCAAACTGGCTCTAGCCTCACCATTGACGGAGGGTCAACCACGCTATTAGTAGGTGACATCATCACAGTTGCAGGGGTCAATAGAGTCCATCCTGAAACTAAAGCCGATACAGGCGTTCTTCAGAATTTTGTCGTTACNGCAAACTCAGGTAGCTCTGCGACAAGTCTATCCATCTCACCTGCTATTACTGCTTCAGGCGGCAATCAGAACGTTAGCGGTAGTCCTGCTGACAATGCGGCCATCAGTAAAGTAGGTGGTGGCAATGGAGCTGATTGGACTGATACTTTGGCTTATCACAAGGACGCCTTCTGTTTTGCGACGGCTGACCTTGTTATGCCGGAGGGAGTTGACTTTAGTGCGAGAGAAGTGCTGGACGGTATCTCAATGAGAATCGTCCGAGACTACTCAATTAGTGCTGACACCTTCCCTTGTAGAATTGATATCTTGTACGGATATAAAACTATCCGTCCTGAGATCGCTACGAGAGTGGGTATCAACTAAACCCCCTATTAGCCGGGGCGTAAAAACCCCGGCTTACTTTTTAGGTGAGATATGGCAACAAGTCAGGAAATCATTGATCGAGCAACGAGTCTTTTGCGTGTGCGTACATCAGGCGTTACGTTCTCAACCGATGACGCAAACAAAAACTCAGACGTTTTTATTGCGTTTAAGAATATGCTGAATGAGTTTGGGGAAGATGGTCTAGTAAACATTCCTGAACCTTCTAGCTTAACTGATACGCTAGACATCCCGGCAGGATCAGTTCGAGGACTTGCTTATAACCTAGCGGTAGAAGTGGCGGCAGAGTTTGGTTTAGATCCAACTCCAATAGTCTTCGAGATAGCAAAAGAAACAAAAGATCGTCTTGAAAGTGAAATTACTTTAGATATGTCTATCGATGCCAGTGATCTCAGATGGTCGCATGGTAAATATGAGATAGATAGCGACAGTTTATGAGAGCCTCAGTTCCATTAGAGTCGAGCTATCAAAGCACAAGGCTTGACGCAAACAGACAGCAAACCTTGAATCTGTTTCCTCACACACTGAGAGGATATCGGCAGTTTCCCGGCCATGTTACCTTTGCATCGTTTCAGGCTACAGGAGAAGCGATTACAGACAGTTTAGGTTCTGCCCTGACTGATTCATCGTCTGAAGCAATAACAGCCTCAGTCACGCCCGGAGGCGCAGACAGGGGATTGATTGCTGATGGGCCGAATGGACTTCTGTATCAGGTTACGGGTTCGGCTTTGTACTCGATTGATTCGGGTGGAGGGGCATTGTTTTTAGGTGAAATTGTTAACAGTCCAACCCCGGTCGTAATGGCAACTGACAGAAATCAGTTAATCATTTGCACTGGAGGAACGCCAGATGCGTATGTCTACACGGTCGCAGGAGGCTTACAAGAGATTAGCGATACCGATTTACTCCTAACTAGCAGCGTGGCTTTTTTAGATTCAAGGTTTATTTATCAACAACCAGACGGCTTTTTTGTTGTGTCTGCGTTAAACGATGGCACAAGCATAGCCTCTTTAGACTTTGCACAAGCTGAGGCTTTACCAGATAACTTGCTAAGGGTTTTCTCTCAAGACCAATACTTATACCTATTTGGAGAGACAACGACTGAGATATGGTTTACAAGCGGCACAGGTAGACCGCCTCTTTCAAGGCAAGCAGTTTTACAGCAGGGCATTTGCGGAACTTACGCTGTAGATAGCATAGATGGAGTTATCTACTTCATTGATGCAACACGAAGGCCGGGAATGATCCAAGGCGAGAATTTTGCTCCTTTGTTTGTTCCTGCAATTGGTGAACAGTGGGCTTCATTTGATGAGAGTGATTTCACAAATGCAAGAGTATCAGCCTACTCTTTGCACCAAGAAAACTTTGTGGACTTTGTATTTCAAGATCAGGGCGAAATTTGGTCGTATCACGTTACCTCTAAAACTTGGTTTGAGAAGGACTTTATTACTACGTCAATTGTTCATGCTTTCAGCCAAGTCCTAGCCGCACATTCTGACAACAAGAAAATTTATCGATTAGACTTTTCTGACTTTCAACAGGACGGTGCAGACATGACAAGGCGTAAAGACTTGCCTTTGATTAGCTCTGAAGTCTTAGATGTTGGAGGTGCGGAGATGGTAATCGATCAAGTAAAACTACACGTTGATACAAGTACAGCCTCAAATGTCACTTTGAAGGTTTCAAAAAACCTCAGTAGTTTTACAACTATAAACACTCAAAGCGTTACAGGTAACAAGACAATCGATATTAACTCAGTTGGTAAATCAAGAGAGATCATTGCAAGAATTGAAACAACTGCAAATGCTCAGGTAGATATTTTAGATGCAGCAATCGACGCTCAAGTTTTGAGAGGATAAGAAATGGGACAACTAACACAAACAACGGCACAAGTTCAAAGCATCTTAAACGATAGCGATGCGTCAAATGCTGGAAATACAAGCATCAGTGATGGCTCGGACACAACGGCAACAGCGTTAAAGAAGAGTGGATTTTTTAGTCTTGGGGCGAGTTCGTCAAATGCTCCCTCTACTGACAGATCGGTACTCATAACAGCGGTTAGAAACACCTCAGCAAGTGGTGAGATTAGATATGGTCAAATCGTTTTAACGGAAAGCGGAGGGCTATATTGGGCAGTTGATGACGGTGGTAGCTTATCAAGTTGGGCGCAAGCAATCGGCACAACTGCAACTCAAACACTTACAAACAAGACTCTCACCAGCCCGGTACTAACCACTCCTCAGATAAATGACTCCTCAGCAGATCATCAGTATATCTTTGCATCAGCCGATTTAGCAGCAGACAGAACAGTCAGTCTTCCGCTGTTAGGTGGGAATGATACGTTTGTGTTTGAGGCTCATACTCAAACTCTGACAAACAAGACGCTTACCTCGGCAGTTTTAAACACCGGGGTCAGTGGTTCAGCAGTCTTAGATGAGGATGACTTTGCAAGCGATTCAGCAACCAAACTTGCAACTCAGCAATCTATTAAAGCCTATATCGCATCTCAAACATCAGGAGGCGTAACAGCGTCATCTACCACAACCTTCACAAATAAAACCATCAACGCATCAAATAACACACTCTCTAATATTCCTGTATCAGCCACAGCGTTGACTGCTGGAACAGGTATAAGTCTCAGCACTAACACCTTAAACGTGGACGCAGCACAAACAGGAATAACGTCCCTCTTAGCAACTGATATTAAGATTGGGGAGGACGATCAGACTAAAGTTGACTTTGAGACTGCTAATGAAATTCATTTGTACGCTGACAATGCAAACAAAGTAACAGTTGATGCAAATGGGATGACTCTCAACACTGGAGCGTTGTCCTTAAAAAATGGAGCAACAAGCGCAGGAAAAATAGAGTTTTTTGAGGATTCAGACAACGGCACAAACAAAGTAACCTTAATCGGCCCTGCATCGACCTCAGACTATACTTTTACCTTGCCTGCTAATGATGGCGATTCAGGACAAATACTAAGCACAGACGGCTCAGGCGTAACGAGTTGGGTATCAGTGTCAACAGCAGGAATAGCAACAGGAAGTGTAACCACTGACAAGATTGCAGACGATAACGTAACCTCGGCAAAACTAGCCCATGCGCTTGATGTTGTAACATCGCTTGGTATAGGAGGAGGGTCAACTAACGGAGTCTCGATCACTCAAGGCGCAATAGACATAAAGAACGGAGGCGCACAAAGTTACGTCCGATTTTATTGCGAGAGTTCCAATGCCCACTACGTTGAAGTTAAAGCACCACCTCATTCTGGTTTTAGTGGTAACGTAAACTTTAGACTTCCAGCAACTAACGGAAATGCTAACGAAGTTTTAAAATCAGATGGATCAGGCAACACAAGTTGGGGGACAGTTGCAGCAGGGCTTTCAACTGCAAAAACCTATTTCTTTGGACAAATGTAATTTTAGGAAAAAATTATGACAGTCAAAATATCAGGCGTTGATCTCAGCGCCAACACAACGGCAAATATCGGACAGGCGGGCTCCAGCGGGGGGACGTATACAATACATATTCTCAATCGAAGCTCCTCAACCGCCTTCGTTCAGCTTGGTGTTGGAGATAGCTCTGCCACCTTTTCAGCCGCCACAAAGCTATTAGAGAACACTATGATTGCTCCAGATGAAAGTTTGAGTTTCTCTCCAGTGGTAGCAGGGGCAAGCGACTATGTAATTGGCAGGAGCACAGTCGCTAGTGTAAACATGGTGATGATGGGCTTCGATGAAAGCTAGGAGATAATAATGGTAGGAATAATTAGAAGAAATCCAGAAAAGTATCCAAGCTCATTACCAAGGTTTCCTAACCAAGATACAAGCGGATGGCCTTATTATGGGTGCGATCAAGGTGCTGGGGCATACCATAATATGTATAGAAAAGGTTTCCCCGGAGGAACGGCTGGCAGATCAATTAGAACCACTACAAGTTCATCAACTTCTTTTGATGCAACCTTGTTTAATATAGATGGGACTGAATCAACAGATGGGGTTTGGAATGGAGGCATGACAGTTGCAGAAGCAGCAGGGAGTGCTAACGCAAACCAATACGTTGGCGGCTACATGGATACGGCTGATAATGTTTGGTATATGTTATTTTGCGACACAGACACCAGCCCTGACACATTGTATTTTTCCAAGGTAAATGAAGCTGGAACAGTTACAGCCATTGGAAATGCTCAAGTTGGTAATGGATCTATGGATAATATGAGGTATAACAACAGTTATCAAGGAGCTTTAAGGCGTTTAGGAGGAGATGGGTCAGGCAACTTTGGCCTTTATTGGACTAATACGACAGGAGGTAATGCTGCTGCTGGCGTACCATACAGAGGTGTAGATATAACAATCAACGCAAGTGACGGCAGCTTAAGTTACGCAAATATGATGCCAACTGCTTTTGGAAATCCTAGCCTTCCATTAAGTTACCCTCACATTGGGCCAACTGCTAATAATATAGTTGCAGGTGTACATGGATTGTGGTGGACAGGAGGACACACTAGCCCATCAGGGGTATCAACCTATGGAGGTTTGGCAAATTTAACAAACGGCAAAGCAATGAATAATATAAATATGGGCGGCCCTGCAAGCAATAATGTCCCTTGGACAAATGGATATTCCTTGATATGGGAAAGATCCAAAGACACTTATACTGTTGGCACCTATTACGGAACTGGTGTATACGCACCTAATAGCTTTAATGAAAGTGAACTTCATGCTTGGGTAGACGAAATGGCGGTGTATCATGGATTATTATAAATTTGTAGCAGTAGGTATGTTAGGGGAGTTAGTTTTCAAAAGTTCTGTTTGGCTTAATCTCTTAACTGAGAAAGAAATGTGTGCATTCTTTAGAAGCTCTACGCAAATCATAGCTGATACTGCTTTATTGATGAACAATAGAGATGCAAAAGTAAATGTAGAAAGCTCAAGGTTTGATGATGTTATGACAGCGTGTGTCGCAGAAAATATTTTTACAGATGACAGAGTAGCAGAGTTTAAGCGTGGGGTAATACGAATTAGCCCGATGGAGTGGATGGATGGCTCTAACTGATGTCTGATCTATCGCAACATGAAAAAGAATGCTTGATTCGATATCAAAACATTGAACAGCGAATGAATCGGATTGAGATGAGTGTCTATGCGCTCTATCCTTTCTTGGTAGGGAGTTTGTTGGCCGCAAAATTCATAGGTTAAAAAAATGATCTTTGAAGTAGCCGGGATCATCAGTGCCATTAGCTCTATTAACCAAGCAGTTAGTTTAGCAAAAGACACTCAGCAAACGGCTGCAACAGTTGGAGACATGATCTCAAATCTGACAAATGCTGAGTCTCGCATTTTACGATTTGAACAAAAGACAAAAGCTAAACGTCCTTTGACAACCGCTGAAGCAATGAAGATCAGCCTAGCAAAAAGGGACGCTCAAGCAATTGATCGAAAACTGCATGATATGTGCCTCAGCATCAATGGAGGCATGGAGCTTTACCGAAACGCCCAAAAAATCAAGGCAAAGGCTCAAGCAGATCACGCAAGGTTTTTAAAAACAGTTGCAAAAAAACGAGCAGAACGAAAACAAAGGATAGAGGAATACATAACAGCCTTTGCGGTAGTCTTTGCTATGCTTTTAGTCTTAGGTTTTGCTTATGCTGCTTACGAGTACGTTTATAAGCCCTATCAACTAAAAGACGCAAAAGAGCGATTGCAAAAGGCAAAAGAACGACAAAAAAACATAAGGCAATGCGGCAGGGTTAAATGCTAGATGAGCAAGCTCGCTTTCGCCTTAATAGTTTTAATAGACGGCCAGCAACAAGAGGTTAGCTATTGGGCCGACATCCTGAGATGCAACCAATTTAGTGAGTGGGTAGAACTTGGACACACTTACGCAAAAGAAAAACGATACAAGAAAAGAAATTCACAAGTGAACATCACAAGTTACTGCAAACCAGTGTTTGTGAACGCCAATACGAAGTTACTAGACTGACATGAGTACAAGAATACTAAGGGATCCAAAAGGGATTAGGGTCAACCCAGAAGCAGAGCCTCTGCGCCAAGTAGTGATCGATATGTTTTCTCTGGTGAAACCTTTTTACTCAAGACAGACAGCAGCCTACACCACAACAGGGGAAGCTGCGCTAGAGATCGTTGAGGTTGATAGTTCTAGCACCGTGGTCGTGAGTCTCCACGTTTCACCAAAGGACGGACAACAAGTTATTGTAAAACGCATGGGAAGTGGGGCCGTGACAGTAGATACAGCAGGAGCCGAAACAATAGATGGATCAGCGTCTAAGTCCATTGCAAGTCAATATGATGCCTTGAGAGTAGTGTACCTCGATGCGTCAGGCGAGTACGTGGTGATCTGATGTCTGATTTGTACGATTATGAAAATTTAGGAAACCCATTTAGTCCTACGTATCAAGACAGAAGGGATGCCCCCGGCCCAAATCTGCCACCGGGATTTGATCCTCTTGGCCCTCCGTCAGTACCTCCTTTCCCTTCAGACGCAGAGCTTGAGGACATCCAAGACGCAGAAAACCGTCAAGAGCTATTGCAAGATATCAGAGAGGGTTTGGTAAATCCTTTTGACCTGACAGATGAACAGTTAGAGTTTTTCACAAAAGGCACAATGTCTGCGGAGGAAGCTAGGGAGTCGCTTGCTCCCTTCTATGGCGTAGATGTTCCGGGGTTTCCTGAGAACGCCTCACAAGCGTACAAAAATAGAATTGCTGAGATTATAAGTTCTGAAGGTTTGACCCCTGCTGAGGCAGTTGCAAGACAAAACGCAAGACTTGCAGAGGGCGCAGATGCAAATGATGACGGAGTTGTCAGTGCAGAAGAGTACGAAGACTTTTTAGCAGAACCCTCTTTGCCGGACGATGGGAACGACTTGCCTCCCGGCCCCTCGCAGGAAACAGATACCGGGGAAGAAGATGAGTTCCCTCCTTTCCCTCCTTTCCCAGATGCAGAGGACGATGCAGATCAGCAACCCGAAGATGATTTTCCTGAATTACCTCTTCCTAGCGACACGCCAGATGATCCGGGCGATGACACAGTAGAGGAAGAGTTCCCAGAGCTTCCGGCTCCTGATGACAACAATGAGCCTCCAGTACAAGATGATCCGGGAGAGAGTGAGTTACCATCTGATGATGAAATAGAATTACCTCCTACTGATGAAGAAACCACAGATCAATCTTCAGAGTCACAGGAAGAAACAGAAGCAGAAACAACAACAGAAGCAGAAGATCAGTCTGATGAGCCTCCTACAGATCAAGAGCCACCGGGACAACTACCCGGAGACTTGCCACCCGGAGACTTGCCACCAACAGATTCACCACCCGGACAACAACCACCGGGAGACTTGCCACCGGGAAATCAAAACCCTACAGGCGAAGACGATTCACCACAATTACCACCACCCGGAGACGGTGGAAGTAGCAACGAGGACGATGACATGGAAGACGATGATAGTTTTTTAGATACGCTTGGTGATCTTTTTAGAAGAGGACTAGAAACCGTGGGCGGTGCTTTATCTCAAGCATTTTCTCAAGGTGGTCAAGGCGGTACTGCATCGATTAATAATATTGTTGACCTTGCGGCAGCAGCCGCAATTGATCGAAAGGCGACGGAATACTACGTTGATGCTCTGAAAGACGCTAGTGATGCTGAGCTAGNTTTCTTAGAAAACATGATAGCTCGTCAAGAAGTGTTCAGGCCGTTTTATAACGTCGGCACTGGCGATAAAGCTCCGTTTACTTGGTTATCAAATTAATCAACTTAGAAAATTAGTAAACCGAGATCCTAGCTTTCCAGAGGGCCGAATGATTCAGCCAGAGGTTGATATTCTTCCTCTGATTGAAGAAGCAGCAGCCATAGAAACGATTGACCCCACACTAAATCAAATTAACGTGGCTGACATGCTTTTAGGCTTAGATACTAGCGGTGGAATCCCTGANGCAATGAGAACAGACGTAAATTTAATTGATCCTTTCAACCCACAAGATCCGGCCTTACGATTCTTACAGGATGAAGGGAGACGAGCTATTGAATCTGCTGCTGCTGCTGAAGGACGATTAAATACAGGCGGCACTCTGCAAGAATTACAACAGCAAGCTATCGGAACTGCTGCTCAGTACGCAGGAGACTTAGCCGACATTGGAAGGGTTCAGGACGCAAGCAGACTTGACGCAGATCAACAGTTCTACACGCAGCTACTTGGCTCAGGCAGAGAAGGTGTAGGTCGAGAAATGGATCGGCTCTCAGCCATCTCAGACGCTCAACGATTCCAAGACAATCAGACTCTTCAGGCTGACATTAGAAGATTTGAGTCTGAGGCCGACAGAGTAGGCGAACAGTTTGATATGTCACGCTTTGCAAACTTAGACGCTATTAACCGAGATCAAACGCTCATAGATCAATTAACTGGACTTGTGGACGTAGGGCGAATTGGTGCAGAAGGATTGACCGGAAACACCTCGGCCTTTAGTACCCTAGGAGGAAACGTGTATTCTCAACTTGGGGACGCTATGGGGTATGAAGGTTTAAAGCGAGGAAATCGATTTAGCAACGCAATCGGTGGATTTTTTTCTAAAGACAAGAAACAGCCATAGTGCAGGAGCTAAGTAATGGCGAATAGACTTCAAAGAATCATGGCGATGGATCAAATGATCCAAAATCGCAATATGCCTCAGATCGGAACACAAAACATTTTTGATCCGACAACTGGGCGATTTGTAAAAGTTGAATATCAGACTGATCCTAATTTTCCCGGACGCAGAACTGTTATGACGAGAACTGGCCCTCAAGCACTTCCGGGCTTTCAAGGACAAGAAAATCCTTACAGAGCATTAGGTCGAGGTGTCAGGAATCTACTCGGCAACTTGTTTGATCGTGGATCGCTCCGAAGGGAAGAAAGAAAAGCACAAAAGCAAGTTATGGAACAAGCAGATCCAATGCTCGATACGATGTATCCGTCAGTCGTTGAACGTCCTGAGTTTGAGCCAGTACCAGACAATCAGGCAAGGATTGACGAGCTTCAGGAAAGAATCAATCGTCCTATCGTAACTTCTCAGAACCTTCCCACCTTTGACGTTTCTAAAGTAAAAGTAAAGAGTGATGCAGATGCTAATAGAAAAACTACTTTGTTTGCCGATGGTAGCGCGCAAATTATTGATACAAAAGGCAATGCTAGACTACTAACAAAAGATGGAAGTCAAATCGATCAGAATGATCCCAGATATGAACAAACTTTAAGAGACTCTATTGCATCTGGATTCGTGTTTGAGACTAAAATGGCAGAAGCAAAAGAAACAGGAAAACGGAGAGTTGAACAAATAGATAGTGCCGAAAGCAAAGTAAATGCAGCAGAACGAAGTATATCAGTTTTAGATAGAGCTTTAGCTGCATTAGACGCAGGAGGGAAAACAGGGCCGTTTATTGATTTGTTACCAACAATCAGAGAATCTAGTTTGTTGCTAGAGTCTATTCAAAGAGAATTAGGTTTGAATGTTGTTTCAGACACTACGTTTGGAGCTTTGTCTGAAGGAGAGTTGAATCTAGCGTTGAGAACTGGCCTTGATACGAGACTACCTCCTGATGCTTTAAGACAACAAATTTTAGACAAGAAAGCGGCACAAGAAAAGTTAATTGCGTATTATGATGAGGCGGTTGAGTTCTTATTAGAAAATCCCAATGCAACGATTGGGAAATTTAAATTTGAAAAAAGAAAACAACGAAGACAAGCAAATAAACAATCACAAAACGGAGGCGCAACCACTCCACCACCTAAAACAAGCTCAAGCAAAAAATTTGAGATGGAAGTATTAGAAGATGAGTAGAATCAGGATTCGAGATCCACGTACCGGACGATCAATGATTGTTAGGACTTCTGGAACAGAAATGCCAACGCAAGAAGAAGCTCAAGAGTTATTTGATGAGGCTTACTCTAATTTAGAAACTCCCTCTCTTAATCCAGTAATTCAAGAAGCTCAGTTTAGATCAAGGCCAAGAGAGCAAGAAAGTTTCGGAGATATGGCGAGAGGCGTTGGTGAGGTAGCGTTAGAGACTATAACGTCAATTCCAAAAGGAATAGCGTCTATCCCTGCAACTGCTGTGGCAATAGGCCAGACTGCCTTAGAGGGTGATTTGGGAACAGCAAGGGGAGCAAGAGAGTTAGGCGGCAAGGTTCAAGAATTAACGTCTGGTTTAGATCCTTTAATCTATCAACCTAAAACAAGAACTGGTCAGGAGCTTTCTGAAACGCTAGGAAGAGTTGCAAGTAACCTGCCTCCAGTGTTGGGGCCGGTTGCTAGTTTACCAAGATCCGGGGTTAGCACTATCGGAACAAGGCTAGAAACAAATGCTCTTGATAATCAGATAAAAAAATACCAAAGAAAAAAACAATTAAAAGAAGTTCAGGTTTTCAATCCTGATGGATCAATCACGCCTGAAGCTCAAAACATTGTCAGACTTGCAAATGAAGAAAACGATGCAGAAATGCAGTTCACGCCTGAAATGGTTGAGCGTTATAATCTCTTTGTTCAGTACGGTATTACTCCAACCAGAGCAAATGTTACTCAAAGCATTGATGATAAATCAGATCAAAAAGACGCAGTAAAACGAGAAGGGCCAGTAGCCGAAAGAGTATCAGGACAACAAAGAAGACAAAGAGAAATTTTTGAAGAAAGAAGAGACGCATTAGCAGAAGACGGAGACGGCACAGACATAAGAACAGGCGAGATAGTTTTTAAGGCAATCGATGATTTTGCGGAGGCAGCGGAAAAATCTATCAAAGGAGCGTATGACGTAGCACGAGAGCGAGGGGCGATAGAAGGCAGGGCAATTACTCTTGAGCCTTTGGCAATAGCTGTAAAATCTCAAATGGGAAAAGATCGACAGTCTGGAGGCGTGGTAAGTGCTGTAGAGACTGAACTTTTAAACGAAGGAATTTTGATTAGAAATCCAGATGGAAAGGTTGTTCCCAATCAAGGCTTAGCCAGAAACATTACAGTAGATCAAGCAGAGTCGATACGAAAATATTTAAATGATCTTTTTCAAAGTTCAAGAGGTAATAAAGGCGCAACAGATTTAATCAATTCGTTTAAAAACCTAATAGATCAAAGCGTAGAAAATGCAGTTGGTAAAGATATTTTCAAAGAAGCCAGAAGGTTAAATACTGATTACAAAAAAACAATAGAAAGGACAAGAAAAAATAGAAGAGACAAATCTAAAAAAAACCTTTTAGAGCAAATTTTACAAAGCCAAGTAGAGCCGGATCAAATATCAAAAAAATTAGCAAGTACAGGTATTGACGATTTTAAAGGCGTTATGAATTTTTTAAGAAGTGATGAGTCGGGTGCTTTAGGAAATCAAGCAATAAAAAATATTAAAGCTAATTTTTTAAATAAAATGTTAGATAAAATAACCTTAACTGGTTCAACCGTCATGGGGGAGCCTGAAATAAGTTTTAAGGGGATGAATGATTTTGTCAGAGAATTAAGACGCACTGGAAAATATGATGAAATTTTTGACGCAGGAGAAAGAGCCTTTATTGACGATATGCTCAGGATTGCAAAAGCAATGTCCACAGACAAAGCAATTCAAAGTGGAAGCGGCCCCTCTGGAAAAGCAATCGGGAGGCTTATGGAATATATTGCTTTGTCTAAAGTTCCCGGTGTAAATCTTCTTGGCCCGATAGCATCTGAAAAGTTAGGGGAGTTGAGAGCATATTTAAACAGAAGCGCAACAGACAAAAGACTCCTCAATGTGCCTGAAGGATTTGAGGAGTTTGTCAGGAATCCTAAAAACTAAACATCCTCTGGCGTTGGATCTCCCGAATTGTTCGCAACCTTATAAACGCTTGTTTGTTTCTTGATCTTAAAGAACCCCTCATGCTCAGGATATGTTTCTATGAACGCTCTAGCGTAAAAGGGAACATGATTGTTTGAGATTTTAAAATCAGTGGTGTTGTCATTGGTAATAATTTTGCTCCACCTGATTACCTCAAAGATTGCTTTAGCCGAATACTTTGGTTCTTTAGCAATCATCTGAAAGGTGTGTTTAACAAACTCTTCCCAGATGTGAGGGTTGTTTTTGTGAAAAGCCTCAAACTGTTCCTGCATCTCTTCAAGTCTATTCATGCTACCTCCATTCATTTTTTAAATTTTTGTCTATAAAATTTTCTTTTTTCTCAGGCAATTTTCGTGCAATGTCTAAAGCAGCAAAAGATAAAAATAAAATCAGAATAAATATTTTTTTCATCAAATTAACTCCATTTGTTCTGATTCATCTTTTTCCCAATGAATCGGGCAATTAAAAGAATCTATTTTCCGAGCCATTTTTTCAGGATCACAATTGAGAGTTTTAAAATTTCTAGCAACATTGGTTGAATCAGCTGATGCAAAAGGCCATCGTTCCCCTCCAACAGACAGCCCTCTTAACATATGAATCCAAGGCATTTGCTTATTTTTAGAGAGGAGGAAATTAAACGCATCATCAATTCTGCGATTCCATTTCTCGCTACCAATTCGCCAATACTCTCCAGAACTCCCGAAACAAACTTTAGAATAATTATCAATTAAGAAAGACAAGTAATCGAAAGATAAATTGATATGCCAGACAGGAGATCCCAAATCTTTTTGAAAAGGCCAATCTTCTAAAGTATTTTTGTTTTCTTGTTCGCTGCCCCCAATGATGTCAGGTATGACCGCCCAATGTGGATGACCTAACAACGGATCTAACCAATCATAATATTTTTTTTTATTAAACCTTTTGCCTAACGTAAATGAAGAAAAAGCACCGTTGTCTAGCATGACACTTTGCCCAATTGCTAAACATATTTTGATCTGATCTGGTCTGGCAAAGCTCACGCAAAAATGCTTGCCGCCCATCTTATAAAGTTGAGCGTTTGGTGTGAGGGGAGTACCGTGATAATGAATCATTTGTTGTCGCTGTTGAATTCAGATATAACTTTGACTCCTTCATGTTCTCCAACCAAAATGACACGCAGAAAATCTAATTTGGGTTCTTTTTTTAAAATATCAAAATAAACAAATCTGCATAGATCCTCTTGGTAAATGAATCCCTCATAATATTTAAAGATATTTTTTAAAACTCCAACTTTGAACCATAAACTCGATTCAATAGTTGCTGCATAAGAATTTTTTACTACGTTCTCTTGATGTTCTAATTCAGGACAACTAAATCCATCAACTTCTAAATGATAAATAAATGTTTCTATCATTAATGCTACCTCCTAAAATGGGATGTCATCGTCTACAAGTGGTTGATCTTTTGGGGACAAGAATTGAAAGTTGAACGCCCGAATTGAAGTTGAGTATCTCTTCTCTCCGTCTTTCTCCCACTCCTGATATTGGATCTCTCCCTCAACATATATCTTTGAACCTTTCTTGAGGTTGTCGGCTATCTCGGCTAAGGCTCCAAAGAACTGAACTCGATGCCAAGCTGTCTGTTCTTTTTGCTCCCCTGCCTGAGACTTCCACTTTCTTGAGGTCGCTAGACTAGCAGTTACTATTTTAGTTCCGTCCTCAAAATATTTAACATCGGGATCTTTGCCAAGATTCCCCACTAAAATCACTTTATTCACTGACATCAGTTTTCTCCGTTATGTTAATTTTTTTATAACTCGATGACTTGGAAAAATACGGTTCGAGTTGTTTGAAGAGATTGGGATCTTCCTCTTCCAACTTTTTAAGATTAAGAGATCCTTTTTTTTGAACAGTTTTAACTGTCACTCCAAACCCAAAACACTCGCCCTGATTTTTAAGAGTTTCGCCTATTGCGTCTAACTGGTCTTTGATTGCCTTCTCTTGTTTCTTCAGGCTCTTGTACTTAGTCGCAATCTCCCCAAAAGCCTCGTCTACTCGCTCAGATTCAAACTTGTTCCACGCTTCTATGAGTTGGCTATAGTGATCCTCCGTAATATGACACTCCTGAAGTCGGGTGCGTCCTTCGTCATAAGTGTAAAGAAACGTCCGTTCAGCCCCGGAACAAAGTTTTTGATGCACTAATTGCCAAAATGTAGGATGCTTTTCATCTAAATCGTCCCAGTAGCCACTAGAGGAGCTTGAGGGACATTTTATCTCTACGATGACCTTTACCCCTTCCAGTTCGCCAAAAGCGTCCAGAGAGGCTCCAAATAGCCCCATTTCATAACAACGTGGCTCTAAATGTATTCCAAGGTGTTCCCCTACTGCTGCCCTAGCTATAGGCTCCATATTCGAGCCTCTGAGCATCGCCTCGTTGACGTAAGTGGGTTTCTTGTCTGCCTTCTGCTTTCTGAGGGCGTTTTGCGACTGATAAGGGTTGACGTTCATAACAGTGGGAGTTTCAGAGGCGGTGCGGAGTGACTGACGCCACTCCAACCACTCCGCAGAACCTTGCTCGAGGAAGACTCGTTTATTCTCCATCAGTGACAGCCTTTTGAGTTGCTTTATCTAAGTGTCTTTTTAGTTTTTCCTCTATCTGCGCTTCCGTCATTCCTTCCTTGCGCCAGTTCTCAATTGTTTTAGGGAAAACTATTTTGGCCTCAAGAGCTTTAGCAATAATTCCACTCTCTTTCACCTCTTGCTTTGGCATTGTGCCAATCTTCTTAATTTGTTGTTTTGTGCTCTTCTTGTGAGCCTCTTCTGCCCCATTTCCATCATCGTCTTCATCTGATCCGATTCCGCAAGCTGTAGCAAGTGAGTATCGTTTTGCATACGTTAAGGCTGATCCATACCCTTGAGGCGAGTTCTTATCCAGTGGCACAGTCGTAAGCCCAAAGCTCATCTGACCATCCGGGCCGTGGAAGATTGTCTCAACACAAACAGCGTTCTCACGCTCATGTACTTTCTGCTGATAGAAAATGCCATTCTTGTTGAGAGGCTCTTTGACTGCATCGATGATAGCCTCAAGCGTGGCATACTTTGATTTAAAGTGAGGATTTGATTTGTCTTTTACAGCGTGAGTGATTTCTGACTGAGCCTTTACAAGTGCTTTGATTAAGGCTTGTGTTTCTAAGTTTTTGTTTATCTCTAACATATTAGTTCCCCTTGATTGAACATTTAGGTTGAAGGTTTTTGTAGTCTGGATGGATACCATCACAAACGTCTTTGAAATACTGCTGTTCTTCGATCAGTTCATCTTTGTAATCTTGGTTGCCAATCAATCCAAGAGCTAACAGAATAGCTGCTAAGATGCTTAGGTTCTTTAAGCTCATAGGTTATGCTCCCTGACAAAACGGATGTCGTCACTTGCGTCAAAACCAACAGATGGATCATGCGATGAGGCACGATCTTTTTTCTCGTCTTTCCAAAGATCAAAGCCTTTTACGATTCCCTCCAATAGTTGAAGAGGATTATCTGATTCTGAAAGATCACCCTTTAACTGTTTCACTGTCCAGACTAATCCAGTTTCGTCGTCCCTAAACTCAGCCCAAACGCTGTACTCGTCCCGGCCAATCCGTTCACTCTCTTTTATTAATTGATCGTTTGTCATTTGTTTTCTCCCTTTACATAAAGAACTATAATTCATTGACAAATTATTTCAACAAAGAATTTGAATTCATGCAAAAAAAGATTATAGTGTCCAAATGTTGAAAGAAAGAACAATAGAACTTTTAAGAGAAACTAGCATACCAATTTCGCAGATTGCCAAAGATTGTGAACTGCAAGAACGGTGGCTGTTTTTCTTCAGGCAAGGGCAATACGATGATCCGGGTGTGAGAAAGGTAGAAAAGATTTACACCTACCTGACTCGTAAGCCTTTGAAGTTAGTACCAAAAAGGAAATAAAGACGGCAAGTGTCGGAAGAAAAAAACCGATAACCCTGCGCACCATCAGGACAAAGCCGAACAAGGTAAATGGATAAATACGCTTGTTAGAGACTCGCTATTCAGTATCTTTGTTTCCTCCGTCAAAATTTTAAAAAATCGCTCGTCGGTTAAATGGTTAATGGGAGAAAGATTTGGAATACACTGAAAACTTTGAACACTTTTGGAGCTTGTACCCCAAGCAAACAGGGAAGGGAGCCGCCTTTGCAAGTTGGAAAAAGTACACGAAAGCAGAGCATGAGCTTATCTTGGATCACCTTCCTCAACGCCTTAAAACTGATTCAGATTGGTTAGAGGGTAAGTTCATAAAGAACCCTGCCACTTGGTTGAATCAGAGGTGTTGGGAAGACAATTACAAGAGAGCATCTCAGTTCGCAAGGATTTCAGGCATCAAGGAAGATACGTGGTGCGATAAGTGTGACAGCTATAACTTTACCCGGAGGCATGAGGACATNTGTGAGAACGGAGAAGAGTTNTATCACTTAAGACTCAAAAACAAAAAATGGGTTTTCTCAAATTACAAGGCGACTGAACTTGAAAGTGCTTGATCTGTTTGCCGGGATTGGAGGCTTTAGTCTTGGTTTGGAAAAAGCTGGAATGGAGACAGTTGCTTTCTGTGAGATTGATGAATATGCGCAGAAAGTTTTAAAAAAGAATTGGCCGGGAGTACCAATCTATGAAGACGTTAGACAAATCACAGCAAACAGACTTGTTTCCGACGGAATTGGAGTCGATGTCATCACAGGAGGATTTCCATGTCAGGACATCTCCGTTGCAGGAAATCAGGTTGGAATTGAAGGCGAAAGAAGTGGGCTATGGACTGAGTGCGCCCGTCTTCTTGGGGACATTAGACCGAAATATGCCATCTTTGAAAACGTCCCAAACTTGCTTAACGGAGGAGATGGAAATTGGTTTAAGCGAGTTTTGTGGGACATTTCCAAAATCGGGTATGATGCAGAGTGGCACTGTATACGAGCTTCAGACATTGGCGCGCCCCACAGGAGGGAACGAATCTGGATCATTTGTTACGAAAACAACTTACCAATGGCTGACACCCAGAGCGTTCAACACAATGGGATGCGATTTAACGAGAATCAAGGACAAGCGAAGACAAACAGGATCAAATCTGGAGGAAGTGGTAGCAAACGAGGAAGTGAAAGCAGNGAGGCTTTTTCCAACTCCAACAGCAAGCGAAGGACACATAAAAAATTGGATTCCAATCAGGCCAGATGGGAGCAGACCACAACTCACTCTAAAAACGTATGTGAGAATGTTTCCAACCCCGTTGAGGGCAGATTACAAAGGAGGTTACAGGACGGAATCACTTATCAGGAAGGATGGGAAGTCGAGGGCTTTCGATCAATTACCAAATGCGGTGATCGATGGGAAAGGTACCGAGAAAGTATCTGGGCAACTGAACCCAGCGTGGGTCGAGTGGCTAATGGGGTTCCCAATCTTTCACACCGACTTAAATGCTTAGGCAACGCAGTTGTTCCTCAAATCCCTGAGCTAATTGGACGAGCAATCATGGAGCATGAACTTGCAACGGTCGCTTGAACAGAATGACTGCTTTCACAAATGGACTAGAGTAATTGCTGACCACCTTCAAGACTCAGGGGTCGCTGTATCCCACGACACCGTGAAAGAGTTGATTCTTTTAGAGTTGGGAAACACGAAGAGAGTCAAAGTACCGGGGCTTAAAGAAAGGGTCGTACCTATGCGAAGTCATCAATATAAGCAGATGGATTTTGATCTCAGTGAGTACGATAGAAAAAATAATTTTATCTCTATGAACTCTTTACTTTCTAAAGTAGAGGCGTGGGCTGCAACAGACTTGAACTTACAACTGGAAGGAGTAAAATCTAAAGAGGGAGTAAGCTAATGTTTTTTAAAAAAAAATGTTCAAACTCAACTTGTGACAACACGCATAAAATGACCCTCGACCCCGATGAGCATTGGTGCAACTTTTGTTATGGCAAACGAGTCAACAAGCAGGAACGTCATCTCCGAGGACTGAGGAAAGAACAAGAGCTAGTCGCAAAATATTGGAAGGCTCCAGCGTGGGTTCCAGAGACATGAGGGGCAGGAAGGGGCCGCAAGATTTAAAAAAGAAAACGGTTCCTCAACTCCAAAATACCTTATGGCCTATTTTCGCTAACTACATCAAAGCAGTCTACGGTTCAGAGTGCTTTACTTGTGGTAAGCGTTGTGAAGGCAGAGACAGACAAGCAGGGCATTTTATTCCTCGAACGTACTCTCCAGTCAAATACGATGAGGACAATGTGAGAGTTCAATGCTCTAGGTGTAATGAGTTTTATGCTGGTAAGCCTGTAGAGTATGAAAGAAAGCTCAGATTACAGATCGGAGACGAGGCAGTAGAAAATCTCAAACGAGAATCTACTAAAGCATGGAAGTGGGAAAGACAGTGGTTAATCGATAAGATTCTTTACTATCGACAAGCCTTAAAAGAAAGGGAGGAAGCTGCGTGAGTCTGATAACTTCTTTAGTCGGGCCAGTAACAGGCTTGCTTGATAAATTTATAGAAGACAAAGATCAAAAAAATGCTTTAGCGCATGAGATTGCAACGATGTCAGAGCGACACGCTCAAGAGCTTGCAAAGGGTCAGCTAGAAGTAAACAAGGTAGAAGCTGCGAGCAAGAGTATGTTCGTTAGCGGATGGCGCCCTGCCGTGGGATGGACTTGCTGTATTGCTTTACTCTCTAATTACATTCTCATACCGATGGCTAACTTTGTTTTACTATTAGCAGAGATGGGAGTCGAGGTTCCTAGTTTAGATATGTCGGCAATGATGCCAGTNTTATTAGGTATGTTAGGACTCGGTGCTATGAGAACAGTTGAGAAGACTCAGAAGGTAAGTCGAGAGAAATGAACAAAGAACTAGAGCCGGGAAGTGAATATAACAAGTACGATACTGACGGAGATGGCGTAGTAACAGACGCAGAACTCGCTACCACTGAACGACTGCAAGCCTTAGAGCTACAAAATGAGAAAGCCGATGCTCAGAAAACGATGTGCTGGTTTGCCTTGTGGGGAATGCTTCTCTATCCAAGTGGCATAGTCATCACCTCTTTTTTAAAACTGGATCAGGCTGCTACCATCCTCGGAGACATTGCATCTGTTTACTTCATTAGTGTCTCAGGTTTGATCGCTGCCTTCTTTGGGTTCCAAAGTTTTAATGGTAAAAAATAATGGAAATCTTAATCGCAGTTGGTTTTATTGTTGGATACCTTTTAGGAAAACATCATGGGCGTTAACCTAGACCAGTTATACGAAGAGATTAAATCAGACGAGGGACTTGTGACTAATGACGAGGGTGAGTCTCTCATTTACAAGTGTACCGAGGGCTATCTGACTTGTGGCATAGGGCATAAGATCGTGGAAGGAGATGCAGAGTATGGATTTGTGGAGGGCGATACAGTTCCAATGGACTCGGTTAAGCAGCACTTTGAGAAAGACGTTCAAACAGCTATTGAGGACTGCCGAGCGATTTACGGAGATGGATTTGATTCGTGGAGCGAAGAACGCTGCCATATCGTTGTTAACATGGCTTTTCAATTGGGCAGAAAAGGGTTATCTAGCTTCAAAAAATTTAATGCGTACTTTCAAGAAGGAGCTTATGGCGGTGCGTCCTTGGAAATGATGGATAGCAAATGGGCTTTACATCAAACACCGAATCGGGCCAAAAGATTGAGTGAACGAGTCCTAGCCTTAGCCAATGACCCTAGCCGATAAAGCAGACAAGTTGATTGAGTTGTGGGTGAGGGAACTGGCTCAGGAATCAGCCAACCCTTACAAGGCTCAAAGTCTCCTAGATGGACACTTTGCCCTTGAGGTAGGAGGTAAAAAGAATCCTTTGAAGTCTTATATCAACGCCAAGGAAACGAAATCACCACCAAGGGACATCATCAGCAGCGATTTGATTTTGATTGACTCGATCATNGGNCAGATCAGCAAAGTAAANAGTAAGTANCCTCTAGTCTTAAAATGGTTTTACAGCACCGGGGACATGAAAAGAGTAGCGAAAGAGGCAAGCGTTAGCCTTACAAAAGCAAGAGAACTCAAAAATACTGCATTTGATTTGGTTCAAGTTTTATTGGATGAAAAATTAGGAAAAAACTATGCGTAAATTATGGGAAAAGATTAAAAAATGGTTGGGCTTGACCTCTGAGGTGGAACCGCCAAAAGCCAAGCCCGGAAAAGGAAAAAAGAACAAGGGCAGATAAAACCCTTTGCAACACGTTTTTTATAGTGTAATCTATGGAAAGGTGCGACTGCTGACTCTTGACCCCTTGAGGGAGTCTCAGCGCACCGGTGCATGAATCACCTTTTCATTGATGGCATGACGGGGGTTGGACTGAGCCGTAGCTTTGGGAGATAGTAGTAAAAACTCTTCCTCCCCCCTGATTGTTTCGGGAATCCCATGACTAGACGAGTCGAACGAAAACTAAAGAAAATAGCGAAGTCTCTCAACAAGGCAAGCAGGACTCATAAGGGTCAAGCGAGAGAGATCAATAGGATTGTTAAAAAGAAAGCCAAGGCAAGGCGCAGGAAATGAGTAGACGCATCCTTATCGACCCTCACAGAAATAGCTCGGAAAACCGAAGTTATTCTCAGAACGTAACTACTGAAATGCTATACCTCGTAGACTGGAGTAATGCAGCATCAGACCAGAGTACGTCAGTCTCAGGCGTTACGGCCGAAAGCAAAGGCAGACAAGGGCTTACCCTAACAACTCCCTCAGTCAGTTCAAACGTGGCTAGTTTCTACGCAAGCTCGGCTCATTCNGGNGATGGCGTGATNAAAGTGACTGCGACTTATGCCAATGGAAAGAAAGACGCNAGCTTTATCAAAGTGAAGGTAAATAATCCAACAGACCATAGACACTTCTGATGACAGAAGAACTCAAGGGCAGAATTGAGATACTGGAACAGCAGCGAAACGATGCGATGAACCAATGCGTTTTGCTTGGNGGGCAGATCAAACAGNTGATTGAACAGATTGAAGCATTGAAGAAGTTAAAGGAAGTAAACGATGGCAATGACGAGAGCGCAGACGAATCGGAAGATTAGGCAAGANAGTCTGCGAGAACAACTTGCCAACCAGAAGCACNTTGAGNAAGTCNTTGANTCTATTAANAAATTAGAGGAGCTGGACACNCAATTAGATAGCGTTGAAGTCAGCAGAATCAAAGGAGCCATCGAAAGCAGGATNAANCTNGTAAGCAAGTATCTCCCTGACCTAAAGAGCATTGAGCTTTCCGGGGATGAGGATTACCCAGTGCAAATAGCCGCCTATGAAATCCAATTTAGCGACACCCCTGAAACGTAAAGTCCCAACGGCATTTAGAGAACTGTACGAGCCTCATAGGATCAAATGCTATTGGGGAGGTCGAGGAGCCGGGAAGTCTGTACAGATGGCGTCAGCACTTCTCCTCAAGGGGACAGAAAGCCCAAAAAGAATTCTATGCGCTAGAGAGATTCAGAGATCAATCAAGGATTCTGTTCATTCTTTACTGGCATCAAGGATCGAAGCCCTTGGACTTGAAAGGTTCTACGAAGTCACGCAGAACGAGATTCGTGGNGTAAANGGCACGACGTTTATATTCACTGGACTTCTTGCAAATATCCAGTCAATCAAGAGTATCGATAACATTGACCTTTGTTGGGTGGAGGAGGCGAGTTCGGTTAGTGAGAACTCTTGGAGGACTTTGATACCTTCAATCAGAAAGCCCGGATCCGAGATTTGGNTNAGCTTNAACCCAGAACACAAGACTGACGCAGCCTACCAGAGATTTGTTTTGTATCCACCGCAAAACGCAATGGTNAAGAAAGTCAGNTATCGGGACAATCCCTACTTTAGTCAAACNACTCTGCCAGAAGANATGCAAATCCTCAAAGATCAGAACGAGGAAGAATATCTCCANGTNTANGANGGNGAGCTAAAACAATTCGTAGATGGCAGCATCTACAGAAAGCAACTTCAGCAAGCCAGAGACGAGGGCAGGATTTGTTGGTTCCCGGTTGAAAGCCTTGAGGTGCATACATTTTGGGATCTTGGTCGTAACGATTCGACTGCGATATGGTTCATGCAAGCAGTCGGGAAAGAACTGAGATTTATCGATTACTATGAACATCGCCTAGTGGACTTAGATCACTATGCTCATGTCCTGAAAGAAAAAGGCTATCTCTACGGAACGCACTATTTGCCTCACGATGTTGAGGTCATCTCGCTTGGAAGTAATAACCGAAGCAGGAGAGACATCTTGGAAGGCTTAGGAGTGCATCCGATTACAACTGTTCCAAGGATCGCAAGCGTTGAAGACGGAATTGCGATGGTGCGAGATAAATTCAAAGCGTGCTGGTTTCATGAGGAAAACTGCGAAGAAGGTTTAGAAGCTCTTGCAAACTATCAGTACCAGTTCGATGAGAAACACGACACCTTTAGAAAAGTGCCTTTACATAACGCAGCAAGCAATGGGGCTGACGCCTTCCGAATGTTTGCACAAGCATTTGAAGAAGACACATATATCCAAGAACTCGACTTTGCAAGTGAGTGGTGATGAAAAGAAATAGCGAACAACAAAACGAAATCGTCAAAGAGGCGTTAGAACGCTTTGAAACGGCATCTGATGGATGGTCAGACATCTATGAGCAATCCGTCGCTGATGTGTCGTTTATCGATGACGATGAGGGCCAGTGGGAGGATTCTGTACGAGAATCACGACACAATCGTCCTTGCTTAACTTTTGACAAGCTCTCTGCATCCGTTGACCGAGTTGTTGGTGGCCAGATGGCACAAATGCCCTCAGTCAAAGTCAGAGCCGCAGAGGAGGGCGATGAAGACATAGCTGAAGTCTACCAAGGGTTAATACGTCAAATCGACCAGAGAGGCATACAAGCCTTTAAAACGGCATTTAAGTTTGCGGTTAAGTCTGGTTGGGGCTGTTTGCTGGTAGATCACGATTACATCGATGACGTTTCTCTCGATCAAGACATCATCCTCCGAGAAATCAAAAATCCTTTTTCTGTACTGCTTGACCCGATTATCCAAGCGCAACACGTTCAAGAGGCTCGGTTTGGCTTTATGTTCGAGGATATGGAGCGCAAAGAGTTTGAAAGGCTTTACCCAGACGCAGAGTCTTATCCCGGTGAAAGCGACTTCACTTCAACTGGTAATATGGATTCGTGGGTAAGCGAGGACTTTGTTCGTGTAGCTGATTACTTCAGGATCGTGAACGAAGAGAGAACGCTAGTCCAACTGTCAGACGGACGAGTCTTAGACTTGGAGGAAGTGCAACCAGTCAGAGACGAGTTGAATCTGCAAGGCATTACACTAGGCAAGACCAGAAAGGTTCAGAAGCGAAAGCTAGAGCGATTCAAGATCAGCGGCATGGAGATACTCGAAGAGGTTGAGTGTGTTGGTCGATTCATTCCTCTTGTGCCGATGTTTGGTAAGACTTCCAACATAAACGGTCGTTACATCACTAGAGGCATTGTACGCAAAGCTAAGGACGCTCAGAGGCTTTATAACTACTCTCGAAGCGTAGCAGTCGAGGTTACAGCCCTCACGCCTAAACAGCCCTACTTTGTAACTCCTGCCATGATTAAAGGGCATGAGAGCAAGTGGAAGAACATGATGGTGTCAAATGACCCAGTTCTTCAGTTTAATTTTGACCAAGGGCAGAAACCTTACAGAGAATCTCCGGCACAAGGATCACCCGGACTATTGCAAGATGCTCAGTTCGCAGCGGAGGACATCAAAGCAACCACCGGGATATTTGATGCAAACATAGGACAACAAGGCCAAGAGACTTCAGGCGTAGCAATAGGAAGACGACAGTTTCAAGGTGAGATGTCTAACTTCGAGTACCAAGATCAGTTAATCGACTCGATGGAGTTAGCCGGAAGGATTATGATCGACATGATCCCTGCCGTCTATGACACCGAAAGGACAATTAGAATCATAGGCGAGGACGAGCGAGAAGAGACAGTTCAAGTAAACAAGACTTTAATGGATGCTCAGACCGGGACATTCGTTAAGACAATGGACTTGAACGTAGGAAACTACGATATCAAGATCGCAAGCGGCCCATCGTTTACAACTCGCAAACAAGAAACAGCAGAACAATTGTCCTCAATGATCTCTC
>FUFK010041377.1_pt1 | contig 26485 bp, 44 predicted proteins | sample 1021851 | NCBI WGS metagenome assembly FUFK01 (sample SAMEA51879418, study PRJEB19060) | metagenome
TAAAAGAGAACAACTAAGAGCACAAGGATACACTGTGCCTATGCTCAATGTTTTAGAAGAGCAAGGATATCTAAAAAGTGATGCTGCATTTGCAATATATTTTAATAAGTATAATCCTTATATGTTTGATAGGACAGGTTCACCAGATTGGCACACTGCATTAGACTCAAATGGCATGTCTTTTCAAGATTTGTATGTAGAAGAATATGGTAAATTTATTGGTGGAGACACTACAACATTTAACATGTCAAGTGTTTTACAACAAAACAATAACATGTCAAAAAATACTGTAGACTCTCAATTAGAAGGTTTTGCACCAAGTTTAGAAGATGAAGGTTCTGGTGCAAGTGGAATACAACAACAAGATAAAAAACCACAAAATATATTAGAGTTACCTGCAGGCTCACCTCCAGAAGCATTTTCTGAAACTATACGAACAGACATAGCAGAAAGAACTCAACTAGACAGAGTAGAAACACCACCTTTACAAGAAGGAGAATCTTTTAAAGCTATTAAATCTAGTAGTGGATTTTTAAGCACATTTAGTAAACCTCAATTACAAAGAGAGATTCATATAGTTGGTCAAGACCATCCTGCATGGGCTCTTACTGATGTACCAAGAGAGGCTTTAAAAGAAGGCGAAGCAGTTAAATTAACATTGTCTGCAGATGGAACAGGATACACTTCTAAGATAGTAAAATTAGCAGATAACTATCAAGATTTATTAACAAGAACAGAACAAAGAGACAAAGTAATTGTAGATGCAATTAAAGCTAATAACAATTTATTTAATGAATCAGAGGACATTGCACAATTCTTAAAAGGTGGAAAACAAATTGAAGAGTACTTTGCACAAAATGCACAAAAACAAAAACTATTTGTCAATGTATATGATTATGCATCTTTGCTAGATACTTCATACAGAGCAGCCGATGTAAATCCAGAAGCATTTAAACCACAACAACTTGTACAAAATGCAATCAGATTAAATAATATTGTTGGAATGGATACTGCTAGTGCTTATGCAGTTGCAGTAAAAAAAGCACAAGCATACAGGACAACCTGTTACCGCACAAGCTGATTTATTAATAGAAGGTGTTAACGCTGTTATTGCAGAAGTTAATGCAGCAACAGCAGGTATACCAAGAAATACTAAAGAAGGACAAGCTCTTATTGCTCGTATACAAGAAAAAGCACTTAATGAATTTAAAATTAATGTTTCATTTGCAACTCTTACCAGAAATTGAACGAAGCAGTCCGTTAGCAAAAGGTGACGCTACAATGGTTCAATTAATAGATGCTATCGTAGGTGATATTCAAAAACAAGAACAAGGTAATAAAGGTAAATTTTACATAACAGGTGGTAAAGCAAAAGCACAACGTGCTCAAGAAACTTTGTTTACCACTGGTGGTACAGATGCTGTTCCAATTGGTCAAGAAGTAACAGACCCAGATAAAACCCCACCACCAGAAGTAGCAGCATTTAATTTTGATAATTTTCCAAAACGAAGTGATAAAGGAAAAGTAACAACTGGTTACAAAAAATTTGTAAGAGAATATCCAGAAGCTGACCAAAAGAAATTTATGCAAGCGTATAATGATTTAAAAGCAAAAGAACCTAAAAAATTTAAAGAGGATGAAGGAGTTAGAACAAAACGAAAAACAATTACTGATGAGTGGAACAAATGGAATGAACAATTTGAACCATACGATGAATTTTATAACGATTTACAAGTATATAAATTAACACAATAAGGATAAGCATGTCTGAGTTTAAATACATTGACATGGATGAGCAGCTTAGTGATACAAGCACTTCTCCATACATTGATTATGATTATGATATTGACCATCCTACTACATTAGTTCCAGAATCAAATGCAATAGATTTAGGACATAACGCTGATGGCTCTAAAAAATATTCTTTTGATAGTATATATCAAGACGAAGAGCTTATACGAAATGCAAAAGCATTTTATGAAGAGCGTGATGGTATAGAATTTGAAAATGATGAGGATGTTGTTGATGAATATATTAATGATAGAACTTGGAAACAATCAAATGTAACAAGTGCATTACTTGAATTAAACCAAGTAAAAAATCAAATGGACGTTGACCAACTTAAACGTCTACGATATTTAACAGAGTACTGGTACAATATGCCAAACTTTTGGGAAGAAGGTGGTAGAAGTGCAGGCAGTGCAATATTTCAAAATTTAAAAGCAGGCATTCTAGATTGGACAAACCTAGCAAGTGTAGGTGTAGGCTCTATTGCAACTAAAACAGTTGGTAAAGAAGCTGCAAAATTATACGCAAAAAAACAATTAAATAATCAAATATTAAAACTAACAGCAAAAGCAACTGCTGCAACAACAGCATTTGATGCTTCTGTGTTTGCAGGTGCTGATTTAGCAATACAAGAAACAGAAAGAGATTTAGGACTTAGAACTAATTACGATTTTAAAAGAACAGGATTAACTGCCGTATTAGGCGGGGGTTTAAGTATGCTACCTAATGGTCTTGCAAACTATGGTTCTATAAAATTATTTTCTGATATAAACTATAATAAAAAAGAAGTAACTAGTCCTACACTAAAGAAAACATTAAAAGATGTAGATGACACAGGCAGTGTAGAAAAAGAAGTAATAGAAGAAGCACTAGACTTTGATGAACTAGGTAAGTCACAAGTAGGCAGACAAAAAAGAGTCATACTTGCAGGTGAAGATGCAAAGAAAAGTATTCTTTGGCAAATACAAAGAGCCAAACAAAAAGTTTTTGATAAAGATAATTTTTATAAAATATATCAAAAAGTATATACAGGGGTAACAGGTTCTGTTAGAGGTGGTAAAGCAGCATTTGATATTCAAAGACCTGTAACAGAAACTGTAGAAAAAGCAGTAAAAGAAGGACGTTATGAAGACATTGGTGATGAGTTTTTAGACCCATCACAATTAGCGTACTTTAAAAGAAAAGATATAGCAGCTAGTGCACTTCGTGCAGAAGACTTTATAGAAAATGGCGTACAAGTTTTAAAACTAGTTATAGACCCTAAAACAAAAAAAATTAAATCAGAATATGTTTCTACAGGAAACAAAGGATTACAACAAATACTCAAAGATTTTGATGAGTATGGTGAAGCAGATATATTTGCAAAGTATGTATTAGCAAAACGTAGTCAAGCAATACTACAACAAAACGATAAAAAGCTAGCAAAGAATCCAAATGCAAAAGATATTCAAGACACACCTTTTACACCTAAAGGTAAAATTAAAATAAAAGGTAAAAAAGCTACAGCTGCAGATATAGCATTAGAAAGACAAAGACTTGCTAAAGAAAACATTCAAGAACTTCTTGACTATGCAGAATTAACACCAGACGCATACAAAGCTAAATACACAAAAGATGGTGTGGCACCAGAAGGTAGAAATCCAAATCTTGATTATGTAAAAGGTTTAACAGAATGGAAAGCATTCTACGATGATATTTTAGATTATGCTGTAAGCAAAGGTATGCACAGTGCAGATGAAGCTGCAGCAATGAAATCAGCCAATCCATTTGGATATATTCCAATGAGAACTGTAAATAAACTAGAAATAGATTTAGTAGACCCTGGTACAACAAAAGTAGTAGCAGGAGTAAGTGGAGCAGGCACAACTAGAAAACGTAGAAAACTTATTACTGGTAGAAAAGCATTACAAAAAACTACAATAGCACCACTAATTAGAACTAGTATAGAGTACGTTAATCATGCAATAAAAGCAGCAGATGCAAATGCAGAAAAACTTGTGTTCTATAATAGTTTAGATAAATTAAATAAAGCAGAATCTGCGTTTATAGCATCACCTGCAAAACTAGGAAAGAAAAAACAACAACAAGTTTTTATAGACCCATTAATAAAAAAATTAAAAGCACAAGGTATTGAGATAGACCCTGCTAGTGCAAAAGCATTAAAAGATTTGACTGACAAAGATAGTAAAATGTTTACTATGGGATTTCAAAATTCTATAAGAGATGCAGATGGTAAAGTATATGATGTGTTTTATAGAAATGGTGAAAGACAAATATACGAAGTAAAAAGTGCATTAATGCAAGATTCTATTGGCACAATGAAAGGGCCATCAAATGCAGTTGAACAATTTATATCTAAAGTATTTAGTGTAACTAAATATGTTGGTAGGTTGCCTGCAAGAGCAATCACATATTCACCACCATTTGTAGCATTTAACTTTATTCGTGATAGTTTAAGTGCAACAGTAAACTCTGCATTTGGTGTAAATCCATTTCTTTCTGTTAAAGGTTTTATGATGACCTTTGGTGGTAATGCAGATGGGTCTAATATGAAAAAATATGTTAATGCATATAGGCGTAATAATGAATTTAGAAATGCAATAGTAAATGGTTTAGGACAATCTACCAGATTAGATGTAGAAAAATATGCAGGATTAGATGCACTAGATGAATTAGGAAAAAGTTCTGCAACTGCATGGTACAGAAAAACTATTAATCTTATGAAAGGTAGTATTTTTGGTAGAGGTGCAAAGGGTTATGCAGAATTTGTATCAAGAATAGAGTATGCATCTAGATATGCTGAGTATGCTGCTGCACAAAAGTATGGATTAAGTTCTACGTTTGCAGCAATAGCAGGTAGAGAAGTATCAACCGATTTTGCAATGAGAGGTTCTTCTGCTTGGTTAAATAGTTATGCATCTGTAACAATGTTTTTTAATGCAGGACTGCAAGGATTTTACAGAGGTGCACGTACATTTGTTGAAGGTGAAGGTGTTGGAAAACAAGCAGGTATAGATAGAATAACTAAAAGACGAGCAGGTATTATTGCAGGTGAAGAAGCATTAGGCGATGTTTCTAGATTTGGTGATATAAATGTTAGGTCTTTAATGTTTCTTGGAGGGGTGGTTGTTGGCCCAGAAGTGTTAGCACACTTACGAAATAGAGATTTACCAGAGTATCAAGATGTGCCAGATGAAGTAAAAATGCTTAACATCTTAATACCTGTATTTGAAGACCCTAAAGAAGATGGTAGTCATTTACATATGGATGGCACACACAAAGTAAAACATTTTTTTGCTATACCAAAACCTTACGACTTTGGAGTATTTGGTAACATAGCTACAGGTATATATGAAGGTATAATGAAAAAAAGTCCTGGTGTAGCGGCAGAATATGTTGGACAATCGTTTATGCAAATTATGCCTGGACTAGCAGCACCAACATTAGCTAATCCTTGGATACATATTATGTTAAATAAAAACTGGTTAGGTGATGAAATATTACCACACGGATATAGAAGATTACCAGAAGGACAGCAAATAAAGTCTAATACAAGAGCTAGTGCAGAATATATGGCAAACTTTATTCGTATGCTCACAGGTAGAGCAAAAGAAATTAGAACAGGTGCTGATGAAATGACATATAGTGGTACGACAATATCTCCTGTAATTTTAGATTATATTATGGCAGGATATTTCACAGGTATTGCAAGTTATCCTATAGATTTATTTGATGCTGCTCTATATGATGAAGATAAACTTGGAGAAAAACCAACACGTAGAGGTGATGTAGCAGACCTTGCAAAAGAACCATGGAGTATTGTTACTAGAAGATTTAAAGTAGATGTGCCAGTAAAAAATTCTAAATCATTACAGACATTTTACGAAATAAGAAATAAGGCTAGATAAATTAAAAGCAGGTGGTAGATTATAGTTTAAATGATTTATCTTCTGTATTAGGTTACAAATTTGATGATAAACTAAAATATACTGATGTACAAGAAGGCATATATGTTAGTAATTGGTTTGATACTGTTTCAAGAGTACTAAAAAGTAATAGAGACCAAATAACTATTATTACAAAAACAAAAGACTACAAAGGTTTTGCAGACAATAGAATAGAATATGTTGGCATGTCAGAGGCAGATATAAAAAGAAAAGACATTGATTTCTTAACTCAATTAAATAATGATATTGCGAATGAAGTTTTACAAGACCTTAGAAATGCAAACTTTGAGACAATAGAAAAAGATATATTTGGATACACTACTTACGATGAAAGTAAAAAAACTATTAAAAGTAAAACTGGTACTGTTGATACTAGTGTGTTTAACGAGTTGTTTAAATAATATGGATATATTAATAAAAGAAAAACCAAGAGCACCAATAGATTACACAGAAGATGATGTAGAGTTGCTAGCTAGAACTATTTATGGCGAAGCAAGAGACCAAGGAGAAGAAGGTATGGCAGCTGTAGGTAATGTTGTAATAAACAGATTAAATAAAAAAAGTTGGTATGGTGATAGTATACAAGAAATAATTAAGTTACCAGAACAATTTAGTTTATTTAATGCAGAAACTAAACCAGATAAATATCCAAAAGACCAAAATTATATAGATACAATGAACGCAACTACAGACGACCCTTACTTTGTACAATCAATGGAAATTGCGAGAGGTATACTAGATGGTCGTATAAAAGATAACACAGATGGGGCAACACATTATTTTAATCCAGACAAAGCTGACCCTGTTTGGAAAGACAGCCCTAAAATGAAATCAATAAAAAAGATAGGCAATCATAGTTTTTATCTGGAGGCATAATGGCNGAGTGGGAAAAAGAAATAGCAGAATTAAAAACAGATGTTAAATACATTAGAGAAGATGTTAACATCATGCAAAAACAAATAAGAGATTTAAATAAGACTAGTAATATGGGTCTTGGGGGTATTAAAGTATTCCTACTCATAGGTGGTATATTAGGAGCTATCTGGACGTTTATGAAATTGTCCGATTAATGGAAACACTATTACTAGCAATCACAGGTTTTAATTTATTTAGTAACGTAACAGAAGATGGAGGTACAAGTAGTATGTTAGGCGGATTACCAGTAGAAATGATTACAATGCTAGGGTCTAGTGTATTAGGTGGAGTGATGTCCATCTGGTCACAAAGTATCAAAGCAAAACAAGAAGAACAAAAAATGTTATTGGCTAGAGCTGATAACCAGATGAAACATATTGAAAAAGCTAGAACATATGAGAACAAAGGCTTTCAATGGACTAGAAGAATTATTGCTTTGACAGCAGTGTTTATGGTTATTGCATATCCTAAATTTGTTCCTGTATTTTTTGACGTTCCTGTTATCTTAACATGGACAGAATTTGCAGGTGGATTTTTATTTTTAGTAGACCAAAAAGAAGTGTTGATGGATAAAGCATTTGCAGGTGTAATTATAACACCACTAGATACACACTTAATGTCTGCAATTGTAGGATTATATTTTGGAGGTAGCCTTGTTAAGAAATAGTCTAATTATATTATTAGTATTACTAGCAACAACAGCGTTAGGAGATTCAAATAATGACAACAATGCACAAACAAACTCCTCGGGTAGCAACACGCAAATCACAGGAGGGTATACATCGACTACAACTAACAACAACGATGGACAAACAAACACAACGACAAACACAACCACCAATAATAGCACTACAAATGGGTCAGATATACCCGTTAACTCAGCTAACGCCCCTTCCTATTCGGCTATGTCTCAAGATGTTTGTAGCATGGGGGTTAGTGGCTCTGTATCTACTCTTGGTTTTGGGTTGTCTGGCGGTAAGCACGTTCGTGACCTTAACTGTGAACGAATAAAATTATCTAAAGTATTATACGATTATGGTATGAAGGTAGCGGCTGTGTCAATTTTGTGTCAAGATGAGCGAGTATTTTTTGCGATGGAAATGGCAGGAACACCTTGTCCATTTGAAGGTAAGATTGGTAAAGAAGCATTAGAACAATGGAACAAATATGATATAGAAAGACCAGACTATGAGTCATATATATCTAAATTAGAAATACGTTCTCGTATTGATGCTGAACTTGCAGAGATAGCAAGACAAGAAGAAGCTAGAATATTAGCAGAAGAAAAAGCTAGAAAAGAAGCAGAACTTGCTACACTGAAAGAAGAAGAAGACCTTAACGATATAATTATTGAAACAGATTTAGAAACAAAAGAAGAACGAATAATTAACGTACACGGAGAATGAGGTATTTATATTATGGGATATGGCTTTCAATAGCTATATCTTTTTTGTGTCTCTACAGCATTGGTAATGCACAAACTGTAACAACAGGTAATCTACTACCAAATGCAAATGATGGAGTAGACTGGGGCTCTAGTAGCACAGACCAAATAAATCCTGGTGCTAGTTCTGGATACGTAACTAATAATAGTAATCTAAATGGATTCACAGTTACGTGCCCAACAAATCAAGCTAATTGTGGTTACAAGTATAGTGTAGGTGGTGATTTTGAAGTTACAGGAACTGCAACAGTAAGTGCTGATGATATAAAATTATACAGCAATACTATAACACAATCAATGCTAGATAATGGTGTTACATTAGATAGTCATGTAGATGTTGCAAACTGTGAAAGCACACAAGGTAACTGTGAATCTAAAGGTGGTGCAAATGATTCTCACACTACAACTGTAGTATTAAAAGATAATAGTGGTAATACACTATCAACTGTGTCACAAACAAGAACAGAAGTTACAGGTTTTCAAGGTAATTGTAATGGATATCCAGGCTCATCTGGTGCAGTAGCCACAGCATGTGGTCAATATAATGATAGAATAATTTATTTAGGCGTAGGTGCAAACAATGTAGATTGGTCTTGGACTGGCACAGATAGTAATTATAGTAATCAATCTAGACAAGGGCCAAATTTGTTAGGTGCAAAACTAACAATGACCTACAATGATACAGAATACAATCCTATTGATGAGGATGTAATAGAAGATATTGAAGATATAGTAGAAAATATACCAGATGATTTTGATTGGATAAACGAAGATATTACTGAAATACCAGATTTTTCTATACCAGAAGAAGAATTTACTATACCTTTTGAAGAAGATTTTGCTTTTGATGACATATATATAGATGAACTACCTCCAATAGAAGAATTTGACATGGAGGTTTTTGAAGAAATGCCAGATATGGAAATGGTATTTTTTGAAGAAGAATTTTCTGAACCCATGATGGTGACAGAAGAAATATTCACAGAAGAATTTGAGGAGGACTTTACTGAATTTTTAGAAGAGACTGGCATGGAAGAAGAGTTCATGGAGTTTCTTGAAGACGAAGGCATAACTGCTGAAGAATTTTTTGAAGAGATAACTGAGGAGGAGTTCAATGATGAACTTACTGAAGAATCTTTTGAAGAGTTTGAGGAACCATTGGAAGATATCTCAACGGAGGAAGAAAGCGTTCCAGAGATTGAGGAAAATGAGACAGAGACAGTGGAGGAAGTTACTGAGTCAGAACCAGTAGAAGAGGAAAAAGAAGTTGCAACAAACGAAACAACAGAAGAAGAAGAACCCAATAGCACAGAATCTGAGGACTCCGAAGTATCAACAGAAGATAGTGGAGAGCAAGAAGATATACAGTCGGAAGAAGTGGACACCAAAGACGGGGTTGCTACAGATGTTGCAAAGGTAGAAACAAAATTAAAAAACAATTTAAAAGCGATAGCAAAACAAATAGCTAAAGTAACAAAAGAAACAACTCAAAACTTAACAAAAGAGGATTTATTTTTTAAGAACAATACTTTAGACGCCTACAATAAAACACAATTTTATAAATCAAAAGATATATACACAGACCAAAGTATGGATTTATTTAATCAAATAGACCTAGGCGTCTATGACAAAGATATTTATAGTGGCGTAACTCTTGCAAGTTACACACAAAATGACCCTGTAGAAGTACATAGTGTACAATTACAGAAAGCACAAAACAAAACTAATAGATTAAAATTAGAATTGGAGGCTATGAAGAATGAAAATAATTGAAAAACTTAGTACATATGCGGCACTGCTTGGAGTTATTGGTGCTATTGGTGGTGGTTTTTACACCTGGGGCCAGTTTAATTCAAGGCTTGACGCCATTGAAGCTACGCCTCCAGTAAATTTAAAACCATTAAAAGAAAAAGATAAAGAGTTAGAAAAGAAAATTGATGAAGCATTATTATATGCAAACGAATATAAAGTAGATTTAATTGATAGAATTAAAAAAGTAGATGATAAAATATTACCTACAGATTTAACAGCGGTATTTAAAGAGATAGGCAAAGTAAAAGAACAAATAGCTATGCTTAATATACCAGACCCTGTAGAGTTAACACCTATCTATGAAATACTTACAGGTATAGAAAAAACTATAGCAATCTTGTCAAAAGAAAATGAAGTGCAAGATGCAGAGATAGAAGAACTAAAACTAAGTAGTAAAAATCCATTAGGAGGATAGTATGCCACACAGACCTGGGCATGGTACACAACGTAGAAAATATGAAAATAAAGGTTTAGGTTCTAAACCAGATACTAGTGCATATAAACAGGCTGCACAATCTATGAAGTCTGCAGGTATAAAAAGTTTATCTGGGGCAACCACATCTGATGAAAAGGGCAAACAAGCTAAACAAAAACAAGAAGATTTTAGAAATCAAAGTAGTGGTAATAACAATAATAATCAATCTGACCCGATTGTTCCTAAAAAGAAACCACCACCAGATAAAGAAAAAAAAGATTTTCAAATAGTAGCACCTGGTAAAGACCCAGATAGAGATGATAGACCTAAATCAAAAGGGATTATGAAATCAGAAACTAAATCACCAAATGTTTTTGGTCTTGAATATAATATGGATTTAACTTTACCATCTGATACTTTAGTAACATCTATTGTTGAACAACCTACAGATTTAAAAGTAAATTTACAAAATAATGATTTTAAAACTAACGTTACTAATACTATAATGGAATTTGTTCCTGCTTCATTACAAGATACTGTAGGTGCATCTTTTGTAGTTGCACAAGCATATTTTGATAAAGGTATAGATTTTGATGTAGGAAAAACAGGAAAGGTAACTTTAGATTGGGCAGATGATTTTAGTATACAATATAACTTGGAGTTTTAAATGGCATTACCAGTAACAGACCAACTAATAACACAAATGATGACAGAAAATGTCAGAACGCAACCTACAGTTCCAATGGAAGGAAACGTATCAAGACCTATGATTGTAGGAGATTTGCTAAAAGCTATGAGAGATGTTAATTTTAGTCAGTTAATGGATGAGTATGGTAATATGGCAGGACAAGCTAAACCAGAAACAAAACCTTTGACTACAGGATTAATGCAACAAGAAGGGCCTAAAGTTCCCGACACTCCTTTAGAAGAAACACAACCAACAAGACAACAAACTGCACCTGTAGACCAACCACAACAAGAAGAGATTCAAGAAGAGATTGCAGTTCCAACACCTATGTCAGATGCTATGGCAATGAATACCATGGCTCCTACAGGGGTTATTGAACAGCCACAACAGACAGAAGAGCCTATGGGCTTGATGTCAAATGCTACGCAACAGATTGCGTAATTGCTCATCAAAGTAATGCGAATCTGCATTGCATTGATTTACTATAGCTGATATTAAATGGGCATAATAGTCACTACCTAGTTCTTCTTGAACTGCTTTTACAGGTAATGACTCATGCCTTGTAATTAAATTGCCATCATTATTTATTGACACCACAGTACTGAACAATATTGCTTCTTTACTTGGTGTCATTTTTTTTGTCTGATTCTTTGACAAAAGTAGGATTTATTTTTGGGTCTAGTTTTGGAAGTTTTGACAATGCCGCAATAGCTTGTGCAACTTCACCATATGGTTTAGTAAATAAATATTTCATAATTTCATTTACTTGTTCTTGAGTAATTAAATAGTTATGCATTTCCTTTCTCCTTTTTATGGGTTCTAAATTTTATTTCTCCTGCAATAGCACTATAAGCAGACATATCTACATATGTATCATCACTAACTTGACCAAGTTTAGTTCTAGCTACTTTTAATAATGCCATTAATATTGCTACATCATGTGCAGTTATTTCTATATCTAAATATGCTGACCATAATTTTGCAATGTTAGAATGATTATGTAGCTTATCTCCATAATCTTTTTGTCTGTCTCCTTCAACTAAGACATTTGCTTTAGACAAAAACTCTTTTGTTTTCATATTGTAACTAAATCCTTTATCGGAACTAAATATCCTTTTGATGTTAAGTTATCCCCTCCTGGTACAACTCTATAATCTTTACTAACTAATCTTCTTAATCTTGATAAAGGTATNTGCACAGAAAATAAATGCGTATCTTTTGCACTTACAATTTTAAATATCCATGTATTAGATTTACTTGTACGTATGCCACTATCTTTACCTCTTGATTGAAACTCTACATAAACATTGCCTGTTCTATGTGCCATTCTATCTGTTTTTAATTCATATTTCTCAAGAGATTTCATTACCATCTTTTCATGTTTCTTTCCATACGATAAATCTTTTTCAAATTTAGTTATAGAAAAATCACTCTTTCGTAGCTCTTTTATATCTTCACTTTTATTCTCTTTTATTTTTGTTTTTGTCAATTTAACCTCTTCTTTCGTTCTTCTAAAAACTCAACTAAATCTGCTACCAAATCTTTTTGAGGACTAGATAATGATTCTACACCTGCATCAAATATTAAGTCTGGATTATCTAATGCTAGTCTAACCATTCCATGTGCTATTGTCAAAGCTATGTTATAATCACTAGTAAGTGGTGGGATATTAGGCTCAGTTACAGCACAACTAAATCCTTTTTCTGATGGATAAACTGTTATAGTTATCCTAGCTTCTTTATCTTCTCCGTTTTCTATCATAGTTTTCCTATCATCTTTAAAAAATGTTCAGCATCTAATATAGCTAGAGGTTGCTGTTTATTCATTTTAATTATTCCAATCGGTGTCTCTCTCTTATCAGAGTTTGACTTTGCTTGGTCTATTATATCATAAATACCTTTAAATGTTTCTTTGTTTTTACATTCAAAAGAGTATGGTATAATTCTCTTTGCAGTATTAGATAATTTTATATCAGCACCAGTCTCTCCCATTACAGCACATTTAATATCATTCTCATCTAAAAACCCATTGTTAGAAAATATTTTTAGTAATGTATCACGAACCCAGTTCTGTAATCTTCTACCTTTTGCTTTTCTACTCTGAACTGTCGTCATGTTCTTCTCTCCTGTTATCAACTTTAGTGTACCAATAATACTTTGGACTAATAGCTTTTGATTGTTGTTGTGGCAAATACTCTAAGTTTTCCCAACATGCTTTTTTATATGCACAGAACGTGCATTCTTTACCTAGTATTCTATTACCTGTAGGCTTTTTATTAAAGTATTCTTCTTCATCTTCAAATAGTCTTTCAAATGGTGCGTCACTATTTAATGTACGTAAATCTTTTTCTACTTGCTCTAGTATTTTATTAGACGCTTCTTCATTATTGATTGGTGTCTCTAATACTGACCATTCTCCTGTAGATTTATTGATAACAATCCATCCACCAAAGTCTTTTCCTGTAGCTTTTGAATATAAATACCCTTGTGCAAGATAACCAAAGCTATCATTTTTAGCAAGAGACTCATACCCTGCCTCTTCCCCAAACTTATATTGAAACGAATATGGAGACGCACTTTTAATATCCCATATCTTACCCATTATCTCTACGTCATAAGTGCCGTTTATTGCGTCATTTTTAAACGCATGCGTTACTTTTTCTTGCATGCTGTCTATTTTGATACCAGAAGATTTAAGGATAGCCACAGCTAACGCTTCTATTAAATCTCCTAATATGAATCGTACCTTAGAATTGTATGATGGAGTCTCCGCTTTTGCACCCATCTTTTCCATTTGTAATTGACAAAGGGGTCTACCAATAGAACTCATACGAGGTCTAAACTCTTCTTCTCTTTCTTCAGAAAATTGTTTTATAAATGCTTGTTTACAAGCTTCGCCAAACTCATTTACAATAGTGCTAGAAATAGGAACAGAGGCCTTATTGGCCTCCGTTAAAAATAATTGTACTCTGTTTAAAATACTAGACAAGCTATGAAGCCAACACCATTTCGGGGTCATCTTCCATTTCATTAATTACTTTGGCAGATGCCGCATCGCTTTCCTTATTCTTTACAGCATTTTGATATTTTTCAGATACCCTTGCGTTCTCTTCTTCAATGAGAGCACGAAACATATCCATGTGTTCTAAGTCTTTNTGTGTAAACTCTACTTCTTTATTATCAACAGATATTTGAGAAACATAATACACATTACTACCTGCTTTTTTTCTTGTTGTTTTTAAATTCAACAAGTGATTTTGCATTAGACTTTCTCTACCTTTTAAACTCTTTAGAGCTTCTCCTATTGGAGTAAAGTTAGAGCCAGTTACACGAAATAGCACAGGCATAGAGTCAACAGTAGCAGGTTCTCCTTTTGAAGTTGTACCCTCAAATGAAACTAGACCATATACTAAACGATAACATTTAATATTTTTTTGTGCGTCTATTTCAGCTTCACTNAGTTGCTCTTTNTCTTTNCCTATCACTTTACCACAACGAACNCCACCATTAGTATCTANCGGTTCATCTTTCCATGATTTAAATATCACTGANGAACATGGATANNTATTATTGTTTGGGTCGTATTCCATGTATTGATAGCTATTTATAAAAGGNCTAAACTGAATTGGTTTATCCTTTATACTNTANACTCTGTCCTCTATTGAGGNATCATANACNGTGTATACACCTGCNGNTAACTGCATTACCATCNTCATCTTCNGCAGACCTATTTATTGTAAGCCTTGATAGTGTGCCCGAACTAATNATCGAGCCATCATCTTGGCCTGTCATTTGCATTATCTCTTCTTTACTTAAAGANTTAAATGCTTTCAAGTCATTTACCATTTTACCTCCATGGTTAAATTTAAACTATACTGTAGCANNTANTGANATNTTTGTCAAGNNTAAANTTTNGTNTCTAGCCAATTAGAGCCTACTTTGATTTCGACATCAAGAGGNACATTGAAGTCNATATCNTACATNTCTTTCATTGTTTGTANAACCTTTAAACANCCNNTGNCGAGGCAGGAAGCGACAACCNNCTCCTCTCCAGGNTATACATCAGCCACTATGGAATCATGCACTGTNTTNATAAGNAGGCTCTTTGTATTGTTTTCTTCTANTAATTCTTGTATNTTAATACAAGCTANAGGAACAATATCAGCCGTGGCAAATCCCTGCACAGGATAGTTTTTTATCTGTGTAGAGAAACTAGAACCACCCCAAGGCATTCTTTCTGCTTTTGGAAAAGCATANTGTCTGCCACTTGGTAGTGTAACAACNTTTCNTCTTATNGCTTCATCTTGTAATTTTTCATGCCATGCTTTTATATCTGGNTACTTTTTTNAGAAATGCAGANTANTATTTCTTTTCATTTTCNGTNCCAGACATACCACCATACAAAGGTTTAAAAGTATGTGCCTTTGCATTCTGTCTTGAACAACCAATAATATCGGCAGTGTATTGATGCACATCTACACCATTCTCAATATCTTTCATACCCTGTTTATCTTGTGCAAGAAACACAGCAGTTCTAAATTCTAATTGTGCGTAATCTATTTCCATAATACTACCACCATCAAATCTAGATGCAATAGCTTTACGAATAGGAAATGTGTTACCTCTTGGTTGATTTTGAAAATTAGGATTACGACTAGACAGTCTGCCTGTAGCTGTAACTGTCTGCATAAAACTAGGATATAAATAATTTTTATCTGATGTATGCTTCTTTATACCATCAATAAATGTATTTAAGTAAACTTCTAATGCGTTATATCTTGTAATTTTATCTACAAATGTTTTTAAAAATTCATCTCCTTGTCTTGCCATCTTCTCTAAAGTATTCTTATCTGTTTTAAATCCACCCTCTGCAACATCCATAACAGAATCTGGACTAGCAGCAAATCCTGCTTTGTCTTTTAGACTAGAATAAATAAAACCTTTTGCATCACAATCAGCACATCTACTTAAATTTTTATATGGCTGACCATTTGTTTTAAGTTTTCTAATCACACCTTTACCAAGGCACGTCTCACATTGACGTGCTTTTGTTTTTTGTACAGGTTCTAATTGACGTGCAAAAATCTGTTTTAGTTGTGTGCCTGTAAGTCTAGGTCTTTTCTTTTTCTTTTTAGTGACAGGGTCAATGCCTAGATTAAAAGTTTTAGACCATAGTTTTTTATCTTTCACTTTTACACCATACACTAGCCAAGATAACTGTTCTGTGCTTGCAGGATTAATTTTAGTATCACCCATTCTATTGTAAATAATTTCATCTATTTCTACACGAAGTTTATCATGTTCATTTTCAAACTCTTGCTGTAAATTATCTAATGTATTCATGTCAATGTAAATACCATTGTCTTCTATCTTTGCTAACACAACTAAAAATCTACACATAGTTTTTAAAGTATTAATTAAATGTTTATGTTGTGGCTTTTTTAATTGTAACATTTGTGCTTGATACAAAGACCTGGTTGCTTTCACATCTAATCTTCCATACTCTTCTACAATACGTATTGGTATGTTCTCAAAAGATACTTTGTCTTTTATATATTGTTCAGTTAAATCAGATTTTTGTATAACACCTCTGTATGCACAACAATCTTTTAATTTTAAACTTCTGCCAATACCTTTATTCATAACATACTCGCCAATCATAGTGTCATAAACTCTACCATCATATTTAAAACCTGTTTCCCATAACCATAACAAATCAAATTTTATATTGTGGCCAACAAGAAGTTTTGTCTTGTCTAGTATGTCTTGTACTTTTTTTCTATCTGGCACATCTTTGTATTCTCTGTGTTTAAAAAATACATACTCATCATTGATACCAATAGATACTAAAAAGTTATCTGGATTTTTAGATGAAGGGTCTAAGTTACCCTCGTCTGTTATTTGAAAACTTGTTTCAACATCAAATACAGTTATCATAAATCATACCTCGATAGTTCTGGTATAATAGTACAAACTAACTGGCCATGCCACCCTGTTATTTTATTTTTACTAATAGCCAAACTTCTAATCCTTTCATCTGTATCTAGTTTATCTCTATGGCCTACGCCTATAATAACGTCAGCCTCTGCTGCTTTACCTGTCTTACTACCTTCCATCATATCAAAAGTTAAATCAAACTTACCATGACCATCTGCCGATGCTTGTGATACTGCTACAACACAACAATTGTTTCGTTTTGCAATCTCTCTCGCACCTGTATAAATAGCACGAAGTTTCTCATCTGTTCGTGCAAAAGAACCTTTTACATTTACCTTATCTAATTGGTCTACAACTAAAATATCTGGCTTTTCCTTTTGGACAAACTCGTCTACATCATCAAGAGACCAATCGACTGTGTCAAGTATTTTAATATTTTTTCTTATTTCAGCCCATCTTCTATTTGCTTCTGCTTTATCTGCCCTAATCTCATCAAATGTCATGCCTGTATGTGCATTAATTAGTCTCATTTGTGTACGAACTGCAGGTTCTTCATTGATAAGTGCACAAACTTTCGCACCCTGTGACGCAAATCCGTCAACTCCCGATACTAAATTTACCCAAAACGCAGTCTTACCTGCCTCTGGTCGTGCAAAAATAATTACAAGATTGCCATCACCAACACCATTTACNTTGTCACGAAGNGGTTCTAAATTAAACTTCCATTTAGTATTGTCTTTCAATTGGTCTAACAAGTTATCAATATTACCTGTAACATATTCGTACTCATTTACTTCTTCAAAAGTTACATCTAAATGTTTTTTTATTTCACTAAAATCAATATCACTGCCATTGTATATATCCGTTGCTATTTGAGCTACATGNTGTGCTATACCTCTTTTAAATAAAGANCGAATAATATTCTGTGCTATCTTTTCATTTGGTAACTCGATNTCTTTTATTTCATTAATCAAAACATCAAAGTTATCTCTTGCAGCTTTAGAAAGAGCAGGATTATAAACTTCTAAATGTAAAGTAGAAACTTCTCCAATACTTAAATCCTGGTCTGAATCTTGATGTGCACTTTGTATTGTTTCATACAATGCACCTGTACCATTTGTAAAAAACTCTTTTGATAATTTACTTTTATTTTTATCGTAAAAATTTTTATTTAATAATAATTTAATTAACTCCTTTTCCATCATATCGCTTTACTAATATACTTCTTACCCTTTCCCAGTTGACCCTATCACGCCACTGTGCATTTGTTTTTGGAAACCTCAATGCCTTCTTATCAAGTTTCTTTTTTACTTTCAATANCTTTCTTAAACATTTTGTTATTTTCATTGTGACATTATANTATAATCATTGCCATAACGCCAATCATCAGTNTCTTTNCACCANNAACAAATACGATTGTGATTACCTTGACTCATGAATGGTTTGTTGCACCTCATACAATTCCTTTCTTTCTTTTCTTTTTTTGATTTAGGCTTAGAATAATTATAATACTCTGGCCACTCAAACTTTTCGTTTGTCATTCTTTTTGTTTTCCCTTAAAGTTTCTAGCCACATATCTTCAAATGTGGCTATTGTTTTCTTTAGATTTGATTTTGTCTTTGCTTTTTCTTTCAGATGCATATACAAAAAATCAACTAACAAATNACGAAACTGTTGTTGAAACATCTGTCTCATATTTTTATTTCTGCATGTTTAAAAGTAAAACCTAATCGTTTGATTATAATAATTGACGTTGATGATAAAGTTTTTTGTCCTGTCAATAGTGCAAACCTTTTTGCATTTTCACATATAGGGTACACTAACTCTTGCCCAAAAACGTTTTTCTTTTCTACTATTAATTCTTTACTCATTGTAATACACTTTCTATTTGTTGTTCATTAAAATANTTCAAATCATCTTGAAGTATTTTTACTTTTGTAGGCATATAATATCTTAACTTATTGCTTATGTCAAATGCCTTGGTCGTTGCATCCCTATCAAGTGCAACAATTACCTCTTTAAATTTTTTTCTAATCACAGGAATAAAACTATCTGGTAAACTTGTACCCATCAAAGCAACACCAGAATATAAATGTGATACTGCACAAGCACTAGCACAGTCTTCTACTAAAATTGCTTTTTCTTTTTCACCGCATATGAAAGGATAAGTCTTGTCGCCATAGATGTACCACTTTGGATAGACAGATGAGTTTAAACCTCTACCAATCGCACCTTTTACTTTTTCTTTTTCTTTTATTAAAAATACAATCCTATGTTGCTTTACATCATACATAAAGCTAGCTTTTCCTTTTTCTTTTACTTTCAAACAATTATTCTTTCGTAAATATTCTATGCACTTTGGTTCTGAATGTATAGAAATAAAACTAGAAGGAACTACAAAATCTTTTTCTTTTTCTTTTTCTTTGTCTTTCCTTACTACGGTTTCATAAATCTGTTCCATTGACATAGCTTCTTGATGTTTGCCTTTGGCAGAACAAGACGCATGGAAACAATACCACATTAAATCTGAGCCATTCTTTTTTATTGTGAGAGTATTTGTGTTATGACAAAATGGACAATCCATTCTTGTGTCAACATCTGTATTGGGAATTAAAGTTTTTATTATTAATAATTGTTGTGAGTAATTCATGAGGAGGGTATACACTAGACCAAAAAAAAAGTCAAGGCTGCCAAACACAAGGAAAAAAAGCAGCCTTGACTTACACGTAACAGTATCCACTAACAACTACAAAAAGCCGATACTATTAAATCAGTAAATCCCGAGTTTATAACCATACGCTAGCTATGGTCAGCTAGTCAATGTCTATCCTAATAGGACACGTTATCATCGATGCAATAGCCTAATTATGACGCTCATTTACTGAAACTTTTAAANTTACGTAAGGGGTGTGACGGGATTCTCTTTTCTTCACAATCATTCTGTACGTCTACAGACCCCTCCCCTTACGTAATCTTAAAGGGGGTAGTGATAAGCCTACCCCCATAGGAGATTTATGCAATGAAAGTATATAATACCTTATCAAGTGGCTTATGTCAAGCCACCATTCTTTTTTTATTAGCTGACGTTGTAGCTTGGTAGTCAGAAGAATCAATAGCAGGTAAGCACATATCTGGCTCTACCCAATAATGTTCTCTAGCTCTTACAGCAGTATACCTCGTAGGAGGTTCGTTACTTTGTGCTCTATTCAGTTCTCGGTGGAACAATCGTAGCCAATCACGAACATGAATGCCTATGCCATAATATCGCCTAGTCCTGCCATTGCCCACATCTTTTTCTATTGAAAGAGCCCAATGTGTTCCTGCAGTTCCTGCATCATGAGACATCATAAACGACTTCATCAATAGTGAAGTCGATATGTTTTGGGTGGTCAGCATTCTTGTAATGATACTGATAATCTGTATCATCATGCGTGCCATTGGTATCAAATTCTTGAGACCACATTATACACCTACACTTTCTTTAGGCGTTACAACAACAGCAACAGTATCGGCAAGTTTTCTTGCCTCCATGTCTTGTTGGATAACACTTTGAGATATAGATGATAAAGCCAAAGCTGTACCTGTNCCNNCAATCTTATGTCGTACATTGGAAGCCTCAGACCATATTTCTTCTACTGCCTCAAGTGTCTTGGAAGAACGAATAAGCTCTGCGTATGCCTTGAACTTTTCTTTCATCTCCTCGTAATGCTTATGCCATTTGAGACGNACTCGTTCTAGTGCAGATAAGTATTTCTCAAACACAGCCAACTCATCTGATGTAATAAGTCTAGCTCGTTGATGGCATGAGTATCTAGTTTTTGGAACAGTAAAAGACATAGCCATATCATTGTCCTCAAAGAACTTTTNTTGATATNNGTCNATNNTATCTTTTATNTCTCGTATNTCTNNATGAGTATGTAGTCATNCGTTTACCATTGTAATCTTTTTCGTTNTCATCAACGTACTTGTATTTGATTACATCAATNCCATTAGCCACCATATCTTCGTAGTACATGGCAATCAAGTCGTCTCTTGATAAACTACCTATCTCACGCTTTGATGAGCCATAATGATAGTAATTACCATAACCACTACAAGCAAAGTTTGTATAGATAGAACGCTCATCACGCCTAGCATTGTAATTATCATCAGCCATATCATCTCTATCAGTAAACCAAAAGCATGACTCTTCTTCTGTTGCGTCATACCTTGATAATACATCTAGGTCTGATTGAGGTGTAGCATTGCCAACTATTTTAGTTACAATCTTTTTGATTTCTGGAATAATATCCTTGACCTCTTGGATTGCTTTTTGCTTTGGCTCANNCCACTTGCTAGGTGTCTTNGCTATCTGCTCTTGAGCATACGTATACAATATAGGTCTGCTCGTAGTTTGATTTAACATTGTTTTAGCCATTTTTTTTCCTTCTGTTAATGGTTAATATTCTTATATAGTATACTAGTCTAATCGTTATGTCAAACTAGCGAAACTTACTTGCAAGGTTAGACATGTATTCTTGTATAACTTCTGTTATATCTTCTTTATTAATAAACCTTTCCCAATCATCATAGCTTGCATCTACATGACTGATAACAGATTTTAATTCTAAGTCGCCTTTGTTAGCATGTATCATAGGTAGACTTTCATATATCTCATCAATCATTTCTTCTCGCCTTTGTTCTGCGTAATGTTCCCATCTTAAATCACTCATGCTTTTCCTTTCTAATGTTTGTGATAGCTAACATTCTTGACCTCTTTGTTCCAACAAGCTCGGCAATCACGACACTCATTGTCTTGAAACCTAGATGGACAATCATGTCCGATAGCTTGTTTGTTGTGATGTACTGTTGAAGTATAGTCAAACTTCAATGGCTCTCCATCAATCATTGGACTAGATACTCTAACCAAAAGATTATCTGGAAACTCTTTGTATATCTTAAGATAGTCAGATACAATCTTAACTTCTCTTGTTGGTAACCAATGCTTGATTGTAGGTGTACCATTACAAACCATTACAATCTTTTCTAGCATAGCCATATCGGCAATGTCGCCACTATCAAACCAACGAAAGTATCCAGACTTGGCTGAATACCTATTGACCATGAAAGTCATAGCTTCGACAAAGCGTGGGTGTTTGAAAGCATCAAACCTTTTTTGTAATCCTTGTTGCACAGTAGGAAAAAGATAATTACCTTTCATAGCATAACAACCATGACAAGTAGTGCCTTTTACTTTGCGTAACTTACTGCCTGTCTTGCATAGCTTTGCAGGTGTATTGTATGTAGGACAAGGCATTTTACCTGCCCTGCCTAACGATACCATAATATCTTTTGCTTCTTGTAGTTTCATATCAGTCTTTTCCTAACGCTAATAATAAAAATATAAATAAAATAACCAAAATAATAATAAAATAATCCATTGACAAATTCCTATAATAATATAAAATGTATAAACCCGTACTCGGGAGGCTCTAATATATGCGAATAGCATACTTATGTCAATCGGGGTCTGTTCCCCCATAGGACTCTCTAACCCATTCAGCTTCTATATCTTTAGCTTGGTCTTTAATATCAAAACAATCATTACATATATTCCAATACATTAATAATGGTAATGTTCTATACTTATCATTTGTATACTTTTCTATAAACTCATATCTAGTCATAGTCATAGCATCTGGTATCATGTTATCTAATGTTGCTACTTCTTTATCTAATTCTTTAAATCTTTTCTTATCCATATCAATATCCTAACTTGTTTTTGTCTACTAACCACATGTGTTTGACTTTTGTTTTATCTACATCATCAAATATAACTTCGACTTTGTATTCTGTATTTGCATTCTCTTGTGCAAGAGGTGTACCTTTCTTTGCATTGACAGGTAAATAAAATGTCCACACATTATCTTTACAACTGCCATCATGCTTATCAAAATTAATTTTCATAAATACCTTTCTAGACACAAGAGGGTAACACACCAACGGCTACCCTCTTGCTTCCTATGGTGAACATTTCAAACTCTATTTATACTATTTTTTATTGTTTATGTCAAATGAAAAAACCCCAGAAATCTGCCGAAATCTGGGGTTACTTTCTCAAAGGAGGAGTGAGAAACTTTTATTTATATAGTGCTAGTATAATTGTACCTACAATAATTATTGTTATGAATACTAATACATCAAACATATACCTATACTCGCAAACACAGTCATAAAAATTAATGCTGTCATTATTAAACAAACAAATATTATTCTTTCTGCAAAAGTCATGCTACCCTCAATACTTTTTTTATTTCAGATAGCTGCTCTTGCATTAGTGAGTTATCTTGATTGTTTACTTTTGAATACGCTCTAATAAAATGATGTATGTGCATATCAAAGATACTAACTAGACTACCTTTTGATTCTGAATAATACATATACTCATCATCTGGACTATCAGATGTCATTTGATACAAAATGTCTGCAGGTATTTCTCTACCATGTATTAACTTTTCCATTTGTATATATTCTCGTAGTGTCATTGTACCTCCAAGTCTATGTCTTGCCAATAAACATATTCAAATCTGTTTTCTATGTACCACGCCCAATCGTCTTGTACAAATAATTCTAACTGTTCCATGTTAATCCTTTCTAATTCTAGTTATAGAATTTTTTTTAGTTCTAGAGTGTCTGCCGTACTTGATGTATAACCACACCATTTTTAATAATAAGTTTTTCATGTTGGTATTCCCAAAATTAGTATTGCACCACCAAGCCATACACAATTAATCAGTATCGCCCAGAGTATTAATTCAAATATATTCATAGTTACCTCGTTGTTTATTATGTAATAATATCAATGATTTAACGTTATGTCAAATCGCATTACGATAAAAGTCTCTTGACTTACATGGGCTACAAAACCTATCAAACTTTGAATATGTTGTATAAGTTTTNTTACACAGTAAGCAGTTAGACTCTCCNTACTTTTTAAAATGTGTAGAGTATGAGTGTCGAACTTGTCGCCTTTTGTTTTTTGATTTAGATAATTTGTTTCTATACATTTTACCTAACACAGAGTTTCTTGTNGTGCCAATTTTTTCTGCAATCAAAGATGCTTTCACACCTTGCTTGTATAATTTTTTGGCACGAACAAANTTATCTTCATTCCAACTAAACATNTTNTTCTTCTCTNTCCATGTTGTATTCTAATTCCCAATACANAGNNTTAGATATTCTGTTAAGCCATTTGCCTTTGGGTTCATGTGTAACATTAGTTTTAAGCCCAATGTTTTTTCTAACATCTTCTAAAGTTACAGGCAGTATGATTGATAGTAAACCTCTTGGATATCCAGATAGTCTATTCATAAAATCATGACGAAGATAAACTTCTTTATAGTTTAACTGTGTTATCTCTCCGATACCTATTGCCATACTACCCCATGCTAAATACTTTGTAACAGGATTGTATTCAGAATATTCCTCGCCTGTATCTTCATCATGTCTAGTTACATAGCAATAGTTTGCCCAATCATATACTTTTTCTACATCTATTGTTAGTGACATTTTCTGTCCTTTCTGTTTGTTATTATTAATAATACTATTTTTCTTTTGTTATGTCAATTCTACTTCCTCTGGCATAACTCCTAACGTTTCAGCATATATCGGCAGAAAACTAGGATTTTTATTTTCAGTAACGCCGTTACTCACTTCGCTTTTCCTTTCGTTGTCTACGGTCAGCCATACTACTGTCATACTACGGTAATCTTAACTACGGTAAGTAGTCCTACGGTCTCTATAAATACGGTCACAAAAATTTTTAGACGTGAAAAAACCACCCTTAAAAAAGAGTGGTTTATATTATTATTATTTAATTATTTTTTATTGGCTACTTTAACAGTTGTATCAACAACATTTCCGTGACTTGTTAAAGCTAAACCCGAATTTTTCTCAAACACTTTACCAATAGTATTTTCTAAAGTTTCAAGATGTTTTGCAAAATCCGTTTTCATATCATGCCCTAGTAAATCAATTATTTCCTCATTGTTTAACTTGATTAAATATTGATTTAATTCAATGATTACTTTTTCATAGTCTGTTTTGCCTTGCCCTTTGGCACTTTGTCTAGTTCCATCTGGGAATATTTGAGCAAAATGACTTTCTCTTAATTCACCAATAACAGCGACTAAAGTATGATTATCATTAGGTACTTTTTGCCCTTTTAAATCTGAGTCGCTTATTTCTGGTTTAAGAGTTGAATAGGGTAAACACATTTCCCCATTGTCATTTAATTGATACCCTTTTTCAGTATCGTTTTTTTCTTCAGTAGTTGGGTTAACTGCATAAAATAACAATACTGCATCTTTAACAGCCCTGCCAACCTTAGTTTCAAAAGATTTAATTGCCATTGATTGCCCATATTTATCCTTTTTTGAGCTTTCATATTCTGCAAGTTGATACACTTTATTNCGTAAAATCTTGCTAGTCCAACCATCTTTAGCTAAATCTGTTTTGTCTTGTTCCATGAACTTGACAAGCAAATCTCTCAATTCTGCTAAAGTTGTTTTTTGGCGTGTTTCTTCTGACTTTGAAGAACTTTTTAATTTTTTAACAAAATCTGCTAATTCATCTTGAACAGGATTTGTTAATACTACTTTATTTTTATTAGTCATAAGTTTCCTTGTGTTTAATAAAAAGCTTAATTGCTAATTATTATAAATATATCATTAAAAAAACATTATGTCAAAATTATGATACTTTATAAAATAATTATAAAATATATTTGAGTAACGGCGTTACTCGATAAACCCAAATAACGCCGTTATTAATTATTTAATATTATTTAAGTCATCTAACAAAGGTTTTAAATCTTCATAAGATACTTTTGATTTGAGCAATTTAATAAATAGTATTTTAGATTTCAAAGGCAATTTCTCAAAGTGGTTAGAGACTTCGCCCAAAATATCTTTATATACAAATTGGTTTAAATGCTCAATATCGGCTTTAGATACTTTAATATTTTTCATACTAATTAAGACGGGTACATTCTTAAATTGTTTTAGTAGTTTCCAAATAAATTAATTATTATTTCTCAATAGTTCCATGAGGTTAATACATACAAATTTTGGTTTTACCTCATGGACATTTACAAGGAAACTACAAAGGGCAAATGTGCTTGGCTTTAATTTTCTATCCGTTACCGTAGTGGAACACTACAAAACAATAAGTCAACTTGATTGACTACATATGAATACTACCGANCGNNGNGAGGGCTACACAGGGGGCATGGGGGGTACTCCCATATGTATACACGTGGTTATGCTAAAAATACTAGAATCAACTGTAAACTACTTTAGCGACACCTTAAGGGATAAGTTTCATTAGGACGTAGAGGCTCCCTTTAGGGGGATAATTCATTATACAGTCAATATCAGAATTGTCAATCAAAATTTTTTCTTTTTCTTTAATTATTACTTGACAGAAATGCTCCAAACGCTATAATAGTCCACATGTATTTTTTATTTGGCAACATAGCACACACGCTTTAAGTAACCTTAA
>FUFK010044643.1_pt1 | contig 26485 bp, 24 predicted proteins | sample 1021851 | NCBI WGS metagenome assembly FUFK01 (sample SAMEA51879418, study PRJEB19060) | metagenome
ACGGTATAAGCACTAAACATAACTGCTACGCCTAACGGGATTAAAGCAATCGGGTCAAAAACTCCTATTCCCGGCCGCAAAATTATGATTACACCTAAGAAACCAAAGAGCACTGCCATCCATCTTTTTAAACTTATTATCTCGCCTAATAAGGGAGCAGAAGCGGCAGTCACTAAGAGTGGTGCCATGGCCAAGATTGCATGCGCATCCGCTATCGGCATTAGACTCAAGGCAAAAACTGCCATGCAGTTTGTTCCGGTAAGCAAGAGCCCTCTTAAAATTTGAGCAAAAGGCCTTTTTGTGCGTAGTCCTGAAANGCCATGTTTTTTTAAAACGACGAGAGTGCCTANAACAGCAAAGACCATATACCGTATCCATAAAATCTGAATTACAGCAAAAGTAACTGTTAGATACTTAGATATTGCATCNGTNCTTGCGAGAATGATCATGCCTAGNATCATGATCAAAATTCCAATTACTGTATTTGATTGCATCGANAGGATATTTTTCAANTGTCGTTAATCTTTCAANAAAGATTCGCACTATTCAATAGTGTAATGCTTTATATAAACTCTTGTCACACCTCGATTGAAATTACAGGATAATTAATTNCACGACTGGGAAGAAGAAAATGACTCAAAGATGGAAAAACAGACCAGACGGTTCGAATTGGGGCGAATTTGGTCCAGATGATCAAAAAGGGCGTTTAAATTTATTAACACCAGAAAGAGTAGTTAGANNTGTCAGNGAAGTAAAAACAGGCGAGAGATTTTGTCTGTCCCTCCCTCTTGACTACCCGGGCGGCCGCCTACTTAATCCCCGCCGCTTTCCCCCGCGTTTATTTGCAACCCAAAGGGGCGGCTTAGCCAACTTTAATCTTCCATTACATATTAGCGACCCACGTCTTACGGATGTCGTTTGCGACGACGCCGCATTAATCTGTCTTCAATATTCGACACAGTGGGATAGCCTTTGCCATGTGGGGGGATGGTTTGATGCTGATGGAGATGGAAAACCAGAAGTGGTCTATTACAATGGTTGGAGAGGTGACGAGCATATTGTTTCGCCTAAAGAAAAAATCGAGGCTGACGAGTTTACAAAATTCGAAGGTTCAAATGCCAAGGCTCTAGGCATCGAAAATATGGCCGAAGCCTGCGTTCAAGGCCGAGGNGTATTANTCGANCTTGAACAGCGTCATGGGCGAGACAGGGTCCTTGTTGGTTACGACGAGCTAATGAGAANATTAGAAGAAGATAATATAGAGATTGAAGAGGGTGACATGGCGTGTTTTCACACGGGTTTTGCTCAAGGTTTAATGGATATGAATAAAAACCCCAATGAGCATGATTTACACAATACCTTCGCTTGTCTTGATGGCCGAGATGAAAAGTTGCAAGATTGGATAAGAGATAGCGGGATTTCAGTTATTATTGCCGATAACTATGGAATTGAAGACGTAAGTTCACCGCTCCCCACAGGAACCAACCCTATAGCGATGTTACCTCTGCATGAATTATGTATCTTTAAGCTTGGGATACACATTGGCGAAATGTTTTACCTTACGCCTTTGCGAGATTGGTTGCGCAAAAACAAAAGAAATAGGTTTCTACTAACAGCCCCGCCTCTTCGATTACCCGGAGCAGTAGGATCACCACCGTCCCCAATAGCGACGGTTTAAGGTCGNCTAGATTAAACTAGCCAAATAATATTTTTACTGAACACTAGGAGTTTAAGCTTTGAGAGAGCCTCTATTTTCAACACGCATCACTAAATTATTTAATATNGAACACCCTATATTATGTGGGGGNTTAATGTGGCTTGCAGACGCNAATTATACAGCGGCCGCTGTAAATGCTGGNGGCATGGGTTTTTTAACGGCTAAAACGTTTCCTGATCCCATTCAATTTAAGGATGAATTAGAGAAAGCGCTTTCATTAACCTCAGGCAAACCAATCGGAGTAAATCTCTATCAGTCTATGCGAGCTGAAGAAAATGAGGTTTTAGAAGGTCATTTAAAAATAGCTCTAGANAAGGGTNTTAGATTTTTTGAAACAGCGGGGTTGCCACCAACGACCTTGCTTCCAAAACTCAAGGAAGCTGGATCGATAGTGCTTCATAAAGTCTCTACAGTTAGACACGCCTTATCGGCGGCAACTAAGTTGGATATCGATGCAGTAACAATTGTTGGTGCTGAATGTGGGGGACATCCNGGACTTGAACTGGTTAGTAGTATGATACACAGCGTTCTTGGGCCCGAACAAATAGATATNCCNGTTGTCATTGGCGGTGGCATTGGCCATGGACGACAACTCGCTGCTGTTTTAGGCATGGGTGCAGATGGGGTCCTTATTGGCACGAGGGTGTTAGTCGCGGAAGAAGTTTGGTCGCATGCAGAAGTAAAGAAACAAATTGTTAATTCCGGAGCCGCTGACAGTACATTAGTGATGAGTTCATTTAGAAATACATCTCGCGTGATAAATAATGAGTTTGCGAGGGCTGTACAGAGTCTTGAGTTGGATGGGATAGAGGATTTCGATCAATATTGGCCGTATGTAAAAGGAGCGAATGCTTTTGATGCCTATAAAAGTGGNGACTGGAACAAAGCTCTGTTATCCATGGGACAATCAGCGGTTTTTGCTGACTCCGTGCAACCAATGGAACAAATTTACGACACTTTAATTGATGAAGCAGCTGCGGCGCTGGAACGACTTCNTGGGTTGANGNCTAGCAAAANGGGTTAGGTGTATATCGCCAAAACTTGTCNGTAATTCCTAAACTACGAGCCCANTATTGTTGCTTCAGTTTTGTTACGAACTTCCTCCATGGTAACCTCAGGAGCTAATTCAATAACCTTTAGTCCACCCTCCACGACATCAAAAACACCCAAGTTGGTAATGATGCGGTCTACAACGCCTTGGCCGGTTAATGGTAAGCTGCATTTCTTAAGAAGCTTTGATTCGCCCGCTTTGTTAGCATGATCCATTATTATGACTATTCTTTGCACGCCAGCTACTAGATCCATGGCGCCTCCCATGCCTTTTACGAGACGTCCTGGTATCATCCAATTAGCTAGATCGCCCGTTTCGGAAACTTCCATGGCCCCAAGAATTGATAAATTTATATGGCCGCCTCTTATCATCGCGAAACTTTGCGAAGACGAAAAATAGCTGGTCCTGTCTAATTCAGTGACCGTTTGTTTGCCTGCGTTTATTAAATCTGCATCAATCTCTTCCTCTGTGGGAAAGGGCCCCATACCAAGCATGCCATTCTCCGACTGGAGCGTAATATCATAATCTTCGGGAACATAATTCGATACAAGAGTAGGGATCCCTATTCCCAAATTAACGTAAAAACCATCTTCCAATTCTTGAGCTGCTCTAGCAGCCATGTCATTCCTATCCCAGGGCATAAGTTTCAACCTCCATTAAGCCGCACGTGTTGTACGTTGCTCTATTCTTTTTTCATGATTTGCAGCAAAAATTCTTTGCACGTATACGCCTGGTGTGTGAATTTGCATCTTATCTAGAGACCCAACAGGAACTATTTCTTCCACCTCAGCTATCGTTATTTTTCCTGCGGTTGCGCATTCCGGATTGAAATTCATTGCCGTCTTGCGATATGTGAGATTTCCTTGGGCATCACCTTTCCAAGCTTTAACGATAGCCAAATCAGCCCTTAAACCTCGCTCCAGAACGTAGGTCTTACCGTCAAACTCCTTAGTTTCTTTACCTTCTGCTATCTTTGTACCTACTCCAGTAGCCGTATAAAAACCTGGTATNCCGGCTCCACCGGCACGGAGGCGTTCAGCAAGGGTTCCTTGGGGATTAAACTCTATTTCAAGTTCCCCCGCCAAATATTGCTGCATAAAAAGATCATTCTCGCCAACATAGGATGATATCATTTTTTTTACTTGACGATCTTGAAGCAGTAAACCCAGCCCAAAATCGTCTACTCCTGCGTTATTAGACGCTATTGTTAGCTCTTTCACACCGGAGCTTTTGATAGCAGCAATTAAATTTTCTGGAATACCGCAGAGACCAAAACCTCCAGCCGCGATTGTCATTCCATCTTTGAGAACGCCATTCAGGGCCTCGTCTGCGCTTGAGAAAACTTTCTTCATATCTTACTCCAAAAATGATACCTCGAGAGGCTACCAGTAGATAACCATTATTATAAATGTGTGCAAAGAAATTAAAAACCCAAACTTATATCAACTCTTAAAAACGCAACAAAAAAATTATTTTTGTAAGATCGCACTATATATTCCCTCTGGACAAACGTTCGCCCAAGTTATACCCAACAATCGATGTTATTATTAGATATGCAACTATACGCCACCGAACAATCATCATTGTATTGTTTCTATTTCAAATTTTAAATCTAACTTGCACGTCTTTTTTATTTGAAATAACACTGGTAGACTTACCATTATATACTTAACCTGCTAGATTTTTGGATAAGCCATGCGTATTTTAATTACCGATCGGCATACTTCCGGTGACGAGAACATTGAACAAAACGCTGTTGGTCCAGATATTGAACTAGAATTTTTCGACCATCATGATGATGTTACCGACGAAGCCTGGGCCCGTGCGGATGGAATTGTTACCTATCGAGGAACAGCCGCCGTAATGGCCGCACTTCCCAAGTTGCAAAAAGCAACCATTGTTGTTAGGGGAGGAGTTGGTTTCGATGGGTTAGATCTGAAAAAACTTGGAGAACGTGGCATAGCCGTTTGCACAGTACCTGATTACGGCACCACAGAAGTCGCGGACCATGCTATAGCACTTATGCTTGCACTGAGAAGAGGCCTTGACCAATACGATATTCTAATGCGGCGGGATCCCCAAAAGCTATGGCGGTATATTGAAAGTCCCTGCATAGATCGACTTCGCGATAAGAACTTTGGAGTGTTTGGCCTAGGGAGAATAGGTCTAGCCGCTGCTAGAAGAGCACAGGGTTTCGATATGAATATTATGTTTTATGACCCGCATCTCCCAGATGGGGTAGAACTTTCTACCGGCTACAAAAGAGTAAAAACGCCGCAAGAACTTTTCGAAAGTGCCGACACAATAAGTATCCACTGCCCTCACACGGATGAAACTAGAGGGGCAATCAATAAGGATCTTCTGGGACGCATGCGGCCTAAAGCAATTGTTATCAATACTGCACGCGGCCCCATTATAAATTTAGATGACTTGTTTGAATCGTTAAGATCAAATTTGACAACCGGTGCTGCACTAGATGTTCTTCCGATTGAACCTGCGGATACAAGTCATCCCCTACTGAAAGCATACATGAATAACGAGGAATGGTTGCGCGGTCGCTTAATGGTGACACCGCATGCAGCATTTTATAGTCCTCCCGGCCTTCACGACTTACGGTCAAAAGCGGTTGCCACCGTAGCTCAACGCTTACGAGATGGCTCCACTAGAAATTGCCAAAACTTGGAGTTTCTAACAAAATAACAGGTTGAACACTAGACTTGCTCAAGACGCTCAATAGCTAATTTTCTAAGTGTGGATTTTTGTATTTTGGTACCGTTTGGACTTGGCGTTGTTGGAAATTTTGCAATTTCTACAACACAAATTGGAATTTTAAATCCGGCCAGCCCCCGCTTGCAATAAGCGATTATTTCATTTTCGTCTAATTGAGCACCTTTTTCTCGCAGAATAAAAGCCACCGGCTTATTACCTTTTTCTGTTGGAACAGCAACAACCTGCGCGTCATTAATTACCTTGTGCTTACACAANAAAGTTTCAATTTCCAGGGGATTTACTAAGAAGCCTCCAAGCCTCAACACATCTCCCATTCGCCCCAAATAAGTAAATGAACCGTCACTGCAGGTTGTTCCAAGGTCGCCGGTTTTAAGAAAACCATCGTCTGTGAACGCTGCTTTTGTCGAAGCCTCATCGCCATAATACCCAACAAAAATATTTGGGCTCCAAACCTCTAATTCTCCCTCCTCTTCATGACCTAAAAGACAACCCGTCTCCGGATCACGCACACGTACTTTTGCCTCTTTATTAACTGGGAACCCGCCGCCTAATGTTTTCCGTTCCAAGGGATCGTCTGCATGTCTCAGTGAGAAGAAAGAAAATACCTCGCTCATACCAAATGGTGCGATCAACGGTATTCCTCGTTCGACAGCTGTTGAGGGAAAATCGGCCAGAGCCGAATTAAAAGAGGCATAGGGGCAGTACTTTAAAGCCGGGAATGGACTGGCCTTAGTTTGGCTCAAGGCCTCTCCCTCCTGCAACAGACGAAAAAACATATCATCGCCTCCCGCAACATGGGTCACTTTAAAGTCCATTAACTGCTTTGCACAGCTCTTAGCTTCAAATATAGGCGGCATCACAAACGGCGCGCCCGCGCTCACTGAACTCAACAGAAATATAAATCCAAAAACACCGCAGAATGGTAACGATTGCAGCACCATCGTGTCGGTTTCTTTCATCTTCAATAATTCCATTACTTCGATGGAATGCCGAGCGACTTGTTGTTGATTATGAAGGACAAATTTAGGAAGGCTAGTGGTTCCGGAAGTGTTGAAAATACAGAACGGAGATTGTGGTTCTCCTAAAGAAGATTTTATAGGCTCCGCTAGCCGCAAGGTTTCATAGGCACGAACGTTAGCATGCGAAATATCTGCCACTTTTTCACCATCGCACTGAATTAACGCAGAGCATTTCGACAACAATTTCGAGTCAACTTCGTTCATAATATCGATGTTATTGGCGCTCCCAATGTTTGAAACAAATGCGATAACCTTTGGCTCAACTCTGCGTATAACATCTTCTATTTCTGCTTTTCGAAACCTAGTGTTCATTGCAACTGCTATCGCACCAAGATGTCCGCACGCACCTAATAACCCTATGTATGCCTTAATATTGGGAAGCCAAAACCCCACTCTGTCACCCGGACCTACACCAAGTTGCGTCAACCCTTGCGCAATTCTACGCGCCTCAAGTTCAAGGTTTCTATAGCTAAATGTTTCATCCGCCCCGTATATTTTTGACTCGCCATAAGAGTTGGCTGCGTGAGTAAATAGTTGCGGAATTGTGTCCAAAGGAGTATCCAAAATTGAGTGTTTCCAAAAACTTTTTTTGGCCTGCAGTTTGACTTAGATGGAAGGTATAATCAAATATAATTCTGCCCGTTTTCGAATGTATAACGAGATAAAACGACGATTACCCCAGCCACTTACGTTGCCAAGNCGGCAATACAAAAGCGGCCTCGTGAATAGCCGGGCTGTAGTGTTTTCCTAAATATTCAGATGTCGGCTTTTTATAGCTAATCTGTTTTAATCCATATAAAAAAAACATAAAATCTGCTCCAGGAAAAAACGGGACATCTGTTCTAAAAATCTCAATTGCAGGAAGTATTTTTGTTTTTCTTATAACAGAAAATAAATTTTCGCCATCGCCGCTCTCTTCTTGCAAAAAAAAGCCATCACTTTGAGCAAGAAAAATACTGTCTGAATCAACTATAACGCCTGATGAACCAATAAGTTTCGAAATATTTTTAACAAAATCAAGTGTGAAAACGCTTGCGGAGGGGCCAATCGGTTCTGTTAAGTCTAAGATTATGACATCATATAAAACGCCATTATTTTTTTCCTTAACTACAAACTCGCTAGCGTCTTGGATTACCAGGGACACACGTGGATCCTCATAATTTCCCTGAATCCCTAGAAATTTATTTGATACTTCTATGACCTTTTTATCTATTTCGACCATAGTAACGCTTTTAACAAAATCATGTTTAAGAACTTCTCGCAATATTCCGCCGTCACCTCCTCCTACTATGAGAACGGCGGTATCTCCACGTTGTTGACCAAGAAGTGGTACATGCACGGCCATTTCATGGTAAATAAACTCATCTGCCTGGCAGGCTTGAATATATCCATCTAAAGACAGCAACCTACCAAAACGATCGTGGCTGAGAACTTCTATTGTCTGGAAATCACTTTTTTCTCGAAATAAAACCTCCACATCCAAAACAACAGATAGTCCCAGATTATCTGAGCGTTCTCTCCAACTGATGGTTTTTTTCGCCAACGTTAAGTCATTCTATCTCAACAGCAGGTCCAGCAGCCCCGTAGGCCGTGTATCCACCATCTACTGGTATAATAGCGCCGTTTATATAGGATGCTAATTTTGAGGCTAAAAAAAGAATAACTTCTGCTATCTCGTTGGGAGAAGCCAGCCGGCCCAGCGGCGTGCGCCTCATAAGATTTTTTTCATCTAACTTGCCACTACTTATAAGATCAGCGACCATCGGCGTTAGCACGTAACCTGGAGCGACAGCATTGACTCTAACGCCGCTGATTCCCCATTCTGCCGCGAGTGTTTTAGTTATTCCCGCGACGCCATGTTTAGAGGCGGTGTACGCATTACGCCGAGGTAAACCAACCAGGCCAGCAATCGAGCTTACATTCACGATACATCCATTTCCCCTTTTCAACATATCGGGAGCAACCGCCTGGCTCGCCAAGAAAGTTCCTGTAAGATTAATATCTATAATGCGTTGCCAAGTTTCAACTTCTTGATCAACGGTAGACATTATTACATCGGATACACCGGCAGAATTTATTAATATATCAATGTTACCAAGAGCCTCGCCCGCTGCTTTAATGATTTTATCAACATCGTTTTTATTGGAAATATCACCATCAATAGCAAAATGCTCGTTTCCTAGTCCTCGGACAGTCTCTTGAATTCCATCCCTATCTATATCCGTGACTGCGACACGAGCACCGCTAGCGGCAAAAGATTTTGCACTCGCCTTTCCTATTCCGCTAGCGCCGCCAGTTATCAGCACATTTCTGCCAGTTAAATCGATGCCTACCATGTTAGATGGAATCAGAAATGGTTGGTGCCTCGTGAGCTTCTACCGCCGGAGGGGTGCTGGCATATTTCTCGACTTCTACGAGTGTAGAATGCGCCGTCGGTCCCTGCGCCAGTTTAGATGTACCCTCATCCCGAGTTAAAACGTTAGGATTACCGTGCCGGCAAAGTAAACTTCCATCATCACNGTGAAGGGGATCGAACCAAGCCCCTGTTGCTAATTGGATCACACCAGGTAAAATATTGGTGGAGATGTTTACGCCTGCTAAGCAGCTACCTCTTTTATTGTAAACTCTGACAACATCGCCGGTTTGAATTCCTCTTTTTTCAGCATCATCAGGGTGCATTACCATAGGCTCGCGATCTTTTATTTTACTCCCTTTACTAATCCCACCGCTATCTAACTGACTGTGCAAGCGTGTACTCGGTTGATTGGAGATTAAGTGCAATGGAAACTCTTTTGCAATTTCACTTCCTAACCATTCTATGGGCTCCATCCAGACAGGACACCCTTTGCAATCATCATAGCCAAATTTGTCTATAACTTCTGAAAATATCTCTATTTTCCCGGATGGCGTAGATAAAGGGTTTTTCTCAGGGGCCTCTCGAAACTCGCTCAGAAGAATACTAGGTTTGTCTGGTTTGAGAAGTTCAACTGGCCCCATAGCCCAGAAGGCTTCAAAATCTGGAAGTTCAAAGCCTGCCCGTCCCGCCTGCTGTCTTGCTTGATCCCATAAATGTCTTAACCATCCTTCCTCGTCACGCCCCTCGGTGAACTCCTCCCAGCAACCAAGACGAGTAGATAATTCTGTAAAAACATCATAGTCATTTTTACTTTCACCAATTGGGTCAATAGCTCTATGCATTGGNGAAGCCGTTTGCTCCCATTTGGTTATCATAAGGTCGTTTCGCTCAAGCGCTGTGGTGATTGGAAAAACTATATCGGCATGGCGAGCCGTTGAGGTCCACCAAATTTCGTTAACTATTATACATTCCGGTTTGGTGAACGCTTCTATCAATCTGGAAAGGTCTTGATGGTGGTGAAACGGATTACCTCCCGCCCAATAAACTAACTTGATATCGGGATACTTCAACTTCTTCCCATCGTAATCAAAGACCTCATTTGGTAACAGCAACATATCGGCGACACGAGCAACCGGAATGAATTCGGACACCTTATTGACGCCTTGAGAGAGCGCTGGCCATTTATGGTATTTAACGGCGTTCCCTACCCCGTTTTCGCAACCATAGCCAATTCCAAACCCACCTCCAGGCAATCCTATTTGACCCAACAGCGCAGCCAAAACAACGGTTAACCAAATAGGTTGCTCCCCGTGATCACCACGTTGCAAGCTCCATGCGGTCATGATCATCGTTCGACACTCGGCCATCCGATAGGCCAACTCAATGATATTTTCAGCTGGTACTCCCGTAATCTTAGAGGCCCATAATGGGTTTTTTGGGCAACCGTCTTCTATACCATTGACATAGGGGATAAACTTATCGAGCCCGACAGTATATTTTTTTATAAAACTCTCGTCATACAAGGACTCATTTAAAAGTACATAAGCAATTGCAAGCATTAAAGCTGCATCCGTATTTGGTCGAATGCCAATCCATTCTGGTTCAAAATGCTCGGCTATATCGCTTTTAAGCGGACTTATGTTTACGAATTCTATTCCGGATTCATAACAATTATTCATTTCCTCATGCAACGTATGCCGCCCAACGCCACCTAAATTCACTTGCGCGTTTTTATGGGGCANCCCACCAAATGCAACAATTAGCTCACACTCCGAAGCTATATCAGGCCACTGNGTGGCTTGATCAAAAATGATCGGTTTCATTTCTGCTACTATATGNGGCAAAATCACCTCGGCTGCAGCATGNCTGTAGCTATTCTTATGAGCCACGTAACCGCCAATAGTATTTAAAAAACGGTGGACCTGGCTCTGCGCATGATGAAATCTACCAGANCTTGCCCATCCATAAGAACCTCCAAAAATTGACTTATTACCGAAATCATTTCTAACTCTATCGATCTCACCTGCGGCCAAGTCCAAGGCTTTTTCCCACGACACTGCAACAAATGGCTCTTTACCTCGAAGTTTTCTATTCGAGCTCTTACCATTTTCTAGGAAGCCTTTTCTAACCATTGGGCGTCGAACCCGTACTTTATCATCCAAAGCTTCAAGAATTCCCTGACCAATAATCGATGGTGACGGGTCTTTTTCATAATCTCGCAGACCAGTTAGTTTACCATTCTCTACCTCGGCGTAATAAGTACCCCAATGTGCCGTTGTAGCTATTGGTCGATTTTTATCTGTGTCTAATGGCATTTACGTTTCCACCTGAGTANCTTTGCGTTATCATCTTTCGCATGTTTTTTAACACTGANAAAACACTTTTTCTTTTCAGCAACACAAACAAGAAATATTGATAGCCGCAGTTGACGAAGAATTATGCCAATGTCATACCAATATTCAAAGTATTTTCATGCTTTTTTGCGTTAAAATTTTAATACTTGCTTTGGAGTGATCAAGACATGGCCGAACCATGGACTACAGCGGCACATCGCCTTTTTAAAAAACATAATATAAGGACGGTAGGTTATGTACCCGATGCCGGTCTTACAGAATTGATTAAGAGCTGCCATGCCGATAACGATATAAAATCCGTTGTAATGACGACAGAAGAAGAAGGTATAGGCTTATCGTCAGGCGCGTGGCTAGGGGGTGAGAAGGCGGCGGTTTTGATGCAAAGTAGTGGTGTTGGAAATACAGTTAACGCAATTGCATCAATAGTTAGCTCCTGCCAGTTCCCCCTTTTTATGATTGTCACGATGCGAGGACAATATGGGGAGTCGAACCCATGGCAAATGCCGATGGGCCAAGCTGTAGCACCCGTCCTTAAAAGTCTAGGCATGCATGTTTTTGAGGTAGAGACTGACGAAGAGGCCGCTGAGGCGATTGAAGCTGGGCTGAAAATGGCATTTGTATCAAATGCCGCCGTGGCTATTCTAATTGGCCAAAAACTGATTGGTGCCAAGTCGTTCATAGCTGATGTGGCAGAGGAGGTAATAAATGTCGACAACTAAGTTAAATCGTAGTGACGTTTTGAATAAGTTAATGGAAGTCCGGGGAAATGCGCTTGCTATTGCAGGACTTGGATCTCCTGTTTGGGACCTCGCCGCATCAGACCATCAACCTGAAAACTTTTATAATTGGGGTGGTATGGGCTGTGCTATATCGATNGGGTTAGGCTGTGCTCTAGCTCAACCCAAAAGGAACATCTGGGTCATTACTGGTGATGGTGAGGCACTAATGGGAGTGGGATCTTTTGCTACCGTTGCCAACCAAAGACCAGACAACTTAGTAATCATAATTCTTGACAATGAACACTATGGTGAGACAGGCATGCAAAAAACCCATACATCGGGNGGCACAGACCTCGCGGCTATGGCAGCTGGTGCCGGAATTCCAACAACAATGACCGTCCATNGTGATGAGGACCTCAATAATTTAATAAATGCNTTAAAAACATCACCGCTACCTCTTGTTGCTAACATCAAGGTCGAGAATACAAAACCCAAATTAGTTCTACCTTCAAGAGATGGCGTTTATATCAAAACGAGGTTTAGACAAGCTGTGTTAGGGNCAACNGNNGCTTTGCATGTAACCTAGGACAGAATATTCTGTAAATGAATNTTTCACGNCTCGATACATTTATCGTCGTGGGGTTTTTAATCCTGGTTCAAGGGACGGGAGCCGTGGCAGGTTTTTGGTTGCCGGCGATAGCTCCTGAGGTGGCCGGTGACGTAGGGTTAAATGCCTCCTTGATAGCGTATCCCGTCTTAATACTTTATATTTTTGCAATGATATCCAGCCTATTTGCCGGGGGNTTCGTTACAAGGTTTGGTGCCTGGAGAACCTCTCAGTTAGCACTTTTTTTGATNGGCNTTTCCCATTTAATGTTTATGGGAGGATCTTTATTTTTAATTGTCCTGGGCTCAATAAGCCTTGGATGGGCTTACGGCATGATAACCCCACCTGCCTCACATTTGTTATCAAAAGTAGTAACGCAAAAAAATAGAAACCTTATCTTCTCAATTCGATTTACAGGCGTTCCCATTGGCGGGGTGCTTGCCGGTATTTTTGCTCCACAACTCGCCTTAGAGTTTGGATGGCAANAAAGTATGCTATTTTCAGTGGCAGTCGCTGCAGCACTTTGCCTTGCAATGCAACCTTTCCGAAGCCAATGGGACAGCGATAGATCAAGTAATGTAACCCTGATTCGAAACCCACTAACCGACCTTAAACTCGTTTGGCGACTAACTTCGCTGCGATGGGTTGCTTTATATGGTATGTGCATGGGGGCAGTCCAAACTACTTTGACGACATATACCGTTACGATGTTGGTAGAAGATATAGGGTATTCACTTGTTCTAGCTGGATTGGGGCTATCTGTAATTCAGTTTTCAAGTATCTTCGGAAGAGTGACATGGGGGTGGGTTGCAGATAAAATTAACAATGGCCGCTTGGCCTTAATGGTCATAGCTTTGATTGCCACGATTGGTGCCGTTATAACAATCACTTTGTCCCCACAATGGCCTCCAGTTTTAGTATTTTCACTTTGTTTTGTCTTCGGTATTGCTGGTATGGGATGGAATGGTGTCTATGCAAGCGAAATTGTACGGTTGTCGCCTAAAAACGATGTAAGTAAAACCACTGGGGCAAGCTTTTTTATTACTTTTTCGGGCGTTTTTATCGGGCCACTTTTATTCAGCGCCGGCTATTCCATCATCGGAGCATATAATATCACCTTTTTTCTAACTATAATTATAGCTTTATTGGCAATGTTTTTTATCATAAAATCCCGAACTGTGGTAAGCTGCACTCCTAAATAACCCACGACATTTTTTCACTTGCTTGCGTTTTTCTTTAAAACTGTTTTTCTGGCAGGAATAGCTTTAACAGCACCGTATCCTTTTACCGAAAGCCCTGCTGCAGTCACAGCATATTCTCCTGCATCAAATGGCGAATATCCTGAGGCTAATCGTGAGAGAAATGCGCCATCAAACGTATCGCCCGCCCCACTCGTATCAATNGCATTAACTTTTANNGGGGNTAAAAACTCNATTTTATTTTCATAAGCNATCACTGCNCCCTGATCACCACACTTCAATGCCAAAATGTCNGGNCCAAATTTGATATAATACNCCACAATATCTCTAATCGATTGTTTTCCACTTAGCAAACGTGCCTCATCAAGGCTGGGGAGAAGTATATCAGCTGTCTTGGCGGTCTCGTGTATCAGTTNCCGCGCGCTTTTAAGATCCAAGAGATTTAACCGCAAATTCGTGTCGTACGAAATTTTAACAGCATTTTGCTTTGCAAGATTNATAGCGTACGCACATGTTTNCAATGCTGTATTGCTTATAGCTTGACTAATTGCCGAAAGATGCAGAAANTTCGATTTCGAGATGATTTCCACGGGAAAATTTTCTGNCGTCATCNNACTCGCAGCCGACCCTTTNCGGTAATAGGNGAAGTCGCGCGCATTACCAGCAGGTTCTATGAAATAAATTCCTGTTGGATAATCGGCAAAAACCGAAACACCAGTAACGTCAATATTTTCTNTTCTCCAAAAATCTATTGCGAAGCGACCAAAGCGGTCGTCTCCGACAGCGGTAATGTAGGCTACTTTGGCACCCTGACGTGCAGCAGCTATGGCGCAGTTAGATGTATCCCCACCCAAACTTTGGATATAGTAATTTTCTTCGACTCTTTTTTTGAGGCGAGTGAACTCAACCATAGGCTCACCTAGACAACTGATATCTATATCTCCAGACAAAATGCCCCTCAATTTTTCTATAAAATCGTAGCTATGATTTGATCAAAATATTTTTATTCAGCCCTAACTTTATCTGCGGTGGATTGCTAACATCGCAATCCTAATAACTTTTATCAAGAGGCTGAAATGGCAAAAACTGATTTGACTGCTGCTGACCTGAATAAATTGACGGAATGGGATACTCCGACTATCTGCAATGGTCTGGAACATTTAAGTTCGGAATACCGCGTAAAAAGCTTCACCGTTGAGCAGATGCAGTGTTTTGATCCTTCGCTACCCCCAATCATTGGATATGCCAGAACCGCAATGATACGCTCGATGACACCCCCTGAAGGAAAACCAGAAGATATAAGAGAGATGAGAGCTCGATACTATGAAACTATCTCAGCGCCGCCTAACCCTTCTATAAGTGTCATTCAAGACCTTGACCCCACCCCAGGGTTTGGCGCTTTTTGGGGAGAAGTAAACACTGCTATTCACAAAGGATTGGGATGTTTAGGTGTCGTAACAAATGGCTCGTTTCGCGATATAGATGCATGCGCGCCCGGCTTTCAACTTTTAGGTGGAAAGGTAGCCCCAAGTCATGCATGGGTTCATCTTGTTGCCATTGAGTGTGAAGTCAATATTTTTGGAATGGCGGTAAAACCAAATGATATCATTCATGCCGATCGACATGGCGCAGTCGTAGTTCCGGAAGAGTGTGTGAGAGAACTACCCACTGCAATCGATGTTCTGACCCGTAGAGAAGCCGTAATTCTTGAAGTCGCTCGATCTCCTGGTTTTAATGTCGAAATATTAAAAAAAGCAATGGCTGATTCTGCTGAGATACATTGAGGATAAAAATGGCTATAAATACGAATAAAAAACGCGTTTTAGTAATCCAACCACTTCATCCAGCTGGCATGGAAATGCTGAAGGCAAGAGACGATATCGAAATAATAGAGTGTGACTCGCTTGATGAGAATGTTATCGCTGAAGCTGCAAAAGACGTTCATGCCATGACGGTTCGAGGTGCGACTATTACACGCAAAATTATGTCACAGGCTCCAGACCTTATGGTCGTTTCTCGACATGGAGTGGGATACGATGCTGTTGACCTGAATACCTTAAATGAACGGAACATTCCGCTTTGCATAGCTATTCACTCAAATATGATATCCGTTGCAGAACAAGCAATGGCTCTCTTGTTAGGGTTAGCAAAAGACATTTTTTACTATGATGAGGTAACGCGAACGGATGATTGGGGACCTCGATTTCCGACTCGCGCAGTCGATTTAGACGGGAAAAACCTTCTAATTATTGGGTTTGGGCGTATCGGCCGCCAAGTTGCAAAAAGAGCCTTGGGTTTTGATCTTAAAGTATTTGGATACGACCCATACGTTGATGATGCGATTTTAAAAGCAGCAAATGTAGAACCAGTAAGTGACTTCAGAAAAGTACTCGGCGATATGGATGCAGTGGCGATACATTGCATGAAAACCGAAGAGACGACTAATATGTTTTCCGAGGCTGAATTTAAAGAAATGAAACCGGATGCCTTTATCGTAAACTGTGCTCGGGGCGGAATAATAGACGAACATACACTATATCAAGCGCTAATAAGTGGTGAAATAAAAGGCGCGGGACTTGATGTACTGCTTGATGAACCCTCAGCGGCGGATCACCCTCTATTTAGTTTAAAAAACGTTTTACTTAGTCCTCACATAGCGGGCGTTACAGTCGAGTCCACGCAACGAATGGCAACCCAAACAGTAGACAATGTTTTAAGAGTATTTGATGGGAATATTGATCCCGAATGTGTGGTGAACCAAAGTGTATTGAGTTCATCTGGATAAAATTTGAATTAAGGGGAGAAGCGTTATGATAAATAGACTTAGAGAAACTTGGAACACTGGAAAACCTGCACTAAATGGGTGGCTCGCCATCCCTAGCACCTTTTCTGCGGAAATTATGTCGCACCAAAATTTTGACTCCATTACCATCGATCTACAACACGGCCTCACCGACTATTCTATAGCTGTTCCAATGATGCAGGCTATGTCAGCGAGTGATGCAACAATGCTCTGCAGAGTGCCTTGGTTAGAAGCGGGTATTATTATGAAATTACTAGACGCTGGAGCGATGGGCATTATTTGCCCCATGATTAACTCACGAGAGGAAGCNGAAGAATTTGTCGGTGCAACCCTCTATTCTCCGCAGGGATACAGAAGCTCAGGCCCNGTCAGAGCTAATATAATTCATCCTGATTATCATAACTCCGCCAATGATCAGATTATCAGCCTAGCAATGATTGAAACGGAACAAGCAGTTGAAAACGCCGAAGCAATATGCTCCACACCGGGCTTGACCGGTATTTACGTTGGGCCAAGCGACCTAGCTATTTCTATGGGCGAAGGACCTGGCCTCGATAGAGGACCTGGCAAGGTCTACGATGCCATTCAGCATGTTTTAACGACAGCGAAAGCGTCAGGTATTCGCGCAGGACTTCATTGCATGGCCCCCGACTACATAAAAAAAATGTATGATTGTGGTTTTGATTTCGCATCACTATCAAATGACGTTCGNTTATTGACACAAGTTGTAACATCGCAAATCAATGCAGTTCGATCATAAAAAGGTTTTGTCATGTCATCATTAGTAGAGAATGCCNATGGGTCAGTTACGGTCCAAGTAACCCCTTTAAAAGCTGTTATTTCAGAAACCTTTTTGAAGTTGGGCTGTTCAGAGTTAGAGGCAACGCGAATTGCAGAGAGATTAGCTGGTGCAAATCTCCGCGGGCATGATAGCCACGGCGTCATTAGAGCACCCAGATACGCAAATTACATAAAAGAAGGTACGCAAATCCCCAATGTTACCGTCGATATAAAAATAGAAAATGAAACGCTCGCAGTCATAGATGGTAAATTTGGTTTTGGACAAACTGTAGGCGAACAAGCGGTAGATATTGGCATCAAAAAAGCTCTCAACAATGGGATTGCCATCACAGCACTACAAAATGCTGGTCATTTGGGCCGAATTGGGGATTGGGCTGAAAGAGCGGCAGAAAAAGGATTAGTATCTATACATATGGTAAACGTTAGAGGGAGTTTGATTGTTGCTCCATTCGGAGGTATTGACAGACGCATGAGTACTTCACCATTCTGCGCGGGGATCCCATTAGACAATGGAGATGAACCAATAATACTCGATATGGCAACTTCAGTGGTGGCAGAGGGGAAAGCGCTTGTAGCACTCAAAGGCGGGAAGCCTTTACCAGAAGATGCTATAGTATCTGAAGATGGAACAATTACAGGGGANCCCAAACCNCTCTACGGGGACACAAAGCAGGGNATGTTTCCAAATCCAAATAACGGATCAGGTGCGCTGAGAGCCTTTGGAAATCATAAGGGGTCCGGTTTAAACTTTCTTATGGAAATGATGGCAGGGGCCTTGACAGGATCCGGNTGTGCGGGAACGATTAATGAGCCTAAAAGAAGATTTTGTAATGGCATGTTCTCTATTTATCTATCCCCAGAAGCATTTGGCCATAGTGATGACTCATTTGTGAGCGAAGTAAGAGCCTACGTGGAGTTTCTTAAAAGTTCACGCCCTACTGAACCGGGTGNCTTGGTTTTGATACCNGGGGAAAAAGAGCGACAAGTGATGGCCGATAGATTGAAAGGTGGTGTTCCTTTAGCAAAAGAAGCTTGGAAAGATATTCTAAATGCAGCGAGAAANTCCGGCGTAATGCAAAGTAAAATCGATGACCTTTTAGCTTAGAGCTTTAATTCCTCTGGTTCTTACGCCATTTCCATGGAGCCATAAATTTATACTTCCATACACCCCTATCTCTTACTCTCGCCTTTTTTTCTAAATCTAAAAAATCCCCACTTTCTTGTTGGTATGCCAGAGCCCAACCAGCTCGGACAATAGCTCCGTTAAGGATTTTATCCCCCATGTAGCACAATCCTGTAAGCTTACCTTCTAGATCTTTTTCAAAATCAACACACACTAGCTCGTTTTTCCGAACAATTGCCCGTACCGCATTACGAGCAAGGACGCCGCAGTCTACCGACTGACCATTCTTTTTTTCGCAGGGTTGTTCTAATTCAGGAGCATCTATACCCCATAGTCGAAAGATAAATTGTTTTCCATCGTCTGTATTTTTTATTGATATTGTATCTCCCGATATAATCCTTGCTCTACCTGATACTTCTTCCTGTGAAAGGGTATTATCAGAAGAGAAGATCGAAAAAACTAGTACTGAAAGTGTCAAAAATATTCGAGCAACCATTCTCTCACCTAAATTAGCGTCCAATAATTTATAAAATACCGAGCATTTCTTTTTTTAAAGGCGGTTTAAATTCATCATCGAGCATGTCACAGTCTTTTTTCTCTAGTTCGATGCTCCAAGCAGCTATATTTTCCTCAACATGCTTTATCGAACTGGCCTTTGGAATAGAAATTANTCCCTTTTTGCGAAGTGTCCAAGCAATCGCTATCTGGGCGACCGAAAGATTAAGCTGTTCAGCGATCAGTCTCAACTTTTCATTGCCGAGCAATCGTCCTTGTTCAAGTGGTGAATATGCCATAACCGAGACACCCTTTTTCTCACACCAGGGTAAAAGATCCCATTCGACACCGCGTCTCANTAAATTGTACAAAATTTGGTTGGTTTGACAGTCTGCTCCACCGGGGACACTCCAAAGTTCTTCCATATCGGAAGTATCAAAATTACTGACCCCCCATGCTTTTATTTTTCCTGAATTTTTTAACTCATGGAACGCTTCAACCGTATCCCTCAAGGGATGGCGGCCAGGCCAATGTAATAAGTATAAATCTATCGATTCTATACCCAAACGCTGCAGACTATTTTCACAAGCTTTTATTGTGCCATGTCTGCTGGCATTGTGAGGTAATACTTTGGAGACGATGAAAACTTCTTCCCGCCTTCCTTTGATAGCTTCGGCAACAACTCTCTCTGCTCCGCCGCGGGCGTACATTTCCGCGGTATCTATCAAGGTAGCCCCAAGGTCTAAACCTCGCTTTAAAGCGAGTGCCTCAGCAGCAGGATCACCGATCCTTTCTCCCATATGCCATGTACCCAATCCTAAAGATGGAGCGTCACGACCATTTGGTAGAATGACAGTCGAGTTCATTTCAGAGTTCCTCAATCTTTTTTATCAATTGCATACCAAATTCTTTAGTTCCCAAACTACCATTTAGGTCAATTGTTAAATTATCCGATTGGGAAAACACTTGTTCCATACTGGACCTGATTAACCTTGCAGCCTCTTTCAACGCATTACTGTCATTGCGTTCGGCCAACCAGTCAAACAACATTCCAGTGGACAGCAGGAGTGCCGATGGATTTGCTATATTTTTATCCGCGATATCGGGAGCGGAACCATGACTTGCTTGTGCTACGGCTTTATTATGTCCAGCATTCAGNGATCCACCCAATCCGAGCCCACCCGATAGCTCGTTTGCTAAGTTGGACAATATATCTCCGAACATATTGGACGTCACAACTACATCAAAATTATCAGGCGTTCTCACAAACAAAGAAGCAGCCGCATCAACATGTATCTCATCAACTTCGAGGCCAGGATATTCTTTTGCGGCCTCTATACACTCATCTCTGAATAATCCGTCAGAAAGTTTCAAAACATTCGACTTCGTTATTATAGTAATTTTCTGTCTTGGGCGTTCCGACGCAATTTTTGCTGCTACTTGTCCGATCCGGCGAGATCCATCCCGACTTATTTTTCTAACAGCTAGAGCTAGATCGGGCGTCGGCATAAACTCCCCAGANCCAGTGAACATATTCCTATCAGCATAAAAGCCTTCGGTATTTTCACGCACTACTATCATATCCATTGAAGACGCATTAGATTTTATTCCTGTCCAGGATTTCGCAGGACGAATGTTAGCAAATAAATCGAATTTTCGGCGGAAAGCCGCCGAAAGATTTATTCCTCCTTGCTCAGGTAATGGATACGCTGCGCTATCGGAGGGGCCTAAAATTATTCCATCAGAAGTCTCCGCTTCATTAGCTACGTCAGCAGGGAAAGTTGTTCCATGACTTTCAAGAGCCTTGAACCCTGCATCTTTTTCTTTTAAATCAATTCCTAGATCTAACTTACTATTTAAGCAGTCGATAACATCAGCTACTACTCTAGAAATTTCTGGTCCTATGCCATCCCCTGGAAGAAGTAATAAGTTCATCAAATAATCCCGCTACAATTCGAAACATCAACGCATTAATAAAAATGGCTGCTTCTCACTCTCTAACGAATTATTGTGCTTTAGCCCATTTACCATTTTCATCTTCTTGCCAATAGGTGGGTTGCACACCTTTTTCCTTATAAAACGTCCATCTTGTTCTAGCATCAATGACTGCGTTCTCATCATGCCCATCAAAGAGATCAAAAATGCGCTTATACCCGTTAATTTGCTCAAGCCGAATCCCATCAATTAAAAATAAATAGGACGCATCGTTAGCATTATCTTTTTCACAAGTTATCCAAACCGGTTGCTCTGCAGTAAAACCGTCTTTGCTGGTACCATGAGGCAACCATGAATTGGGGTCGTACGTCCACAGTAAGTCATCTATTTCCTTCACTCTTTCTTCACTCGAGGCAAAAATCACGGCGCGGCCACCTGCCTCGAGTGTTTTTTCCAAAAGCTTCGGGAGTACACTTTCTAGTGAACGTTTAATAAGATGATAAAAACTTATATCAGTCATATATTTTNGATCGCTTTATGCCTCATAACTTGATTTTACTAGCTGATTGAGTGTTCTTACACCCCACCCGGTACCACCTTTAGGAACTGTAGGACTATCCTTAGACGACCATGCCATTCCAGCTATATCGAAATGGGACCAAGGACAGTTTTCAACGAAGCGCTCGAGAAAGCACGCTGCTGTGACACTGCCCGCAAAACGCGGCCCGGCATTCTTCATGTCAGCGATATCCGAGTCCATCATTTTGTTGTATTCAACCCCAAGTGGCATTCTCCAGATACCTTCACCAGCGTCTTTTGCCGCACTTTCCATCTCTTTGGCTAGGCCATCATTGTTTGTAAAATAGCCACAATTCACTTGACCAAGCGCCACCATCATTGCTCCAGTTAAAGTAGCCAAATCTATCATGAATTTTGGCTTAAACCGTCTATTTGTGTACCAAAGTGCATCAGCTAGTACTAAGCGACCTTCAGCATCTGTGTTTATAATCTCAATAGTTTGCCCGCTCATAGAGGTGACCACGTCTCCCGGACGTTGAGCGTTTCCATCCGGCATATTTTCTACCAGACCAACAACGCCGACGGCATTGGTCTTAGCTTTTCGACCAGCTAATGCCATCATTAAGCCAGAAACCGTCGCGGCGCCACCCATGTCCCATTTCATGTCTTCCATACCGGATGCAGGTTTCAAGGAGATGCCTCCAGTATCAAAACAAACACCCTTGCCAACAAAGGCAATTGGTTTTTCTCCCCGTTTCCCACCATTCCAACGCATTACAACTAATTTACTTTCTCTAGAGGACCCCTGCCCAACGCCCAGGAGCGCCCCCATTCCTAACTTTGACATTTCCTTCTCGCCAAGCACCTCAACTTTAAGGCCTAGTTTCCGTAATGCAGTAAGTTTTTTAGCAAAACTATCTGGATAAAGCACGTTAGGTGGTTCAGACACCAAGTCTCGGGCGAAGAAGATACCATCCGCCACGGCAACAAGCTCCGAAAATATTTTCTTAGCTTGTGGATGCTGCTCTACCGCTACGTTGATTCTTTTTAAAGTTGTATCTTTACCAAGTTTGTCTTTCGTCTTGTACTTATCAAATTTGTACGATCTAAGGAGAGCACCATATGCCAAATGAGCTGCGCGTTTATCGATATTTTTTTTTGTTCTAGAATGATTCTCGAATATTACTGTGACTGTCTTTTCACCAGATTTTTCCAGAGAAGAAAATATACGTCCCCCTGCTTCCTCACTCCAAAGCTCATCTATATTTTCACCTTTACCTAACCCATAGAGTACGATTCGCCTTTCTGGAGTAAATACGCTCAATATTTGATGTGACTTTCCCGAAAAGTTACTATTCTTAATGGCGGCTGTAATCATTCCACCACTATTTCGGTCAACTTCTTGGGTTTTTGCTAACATCTTACTGTCTTCCAAGANACCTAAAACCAAGGCCCCCTGCTTTGGGAAACCGATTTTTGAAAAGCCTATTTGCATTTTTATCTCCTTAACATACGGCAGTAAAATGGGTAACTGTGCCTGAAGACAATGTCAATCTTACGAGAATATTATCTTGGTCTTCTTAGTGACATGACTTACGCGTATGTTTGTGTTTAATTCACTATAGTTTAATTTTGTGCGGAGCTTAGAATTGCAAGTAAACACCTACTTTGCCAAGCAACTTGTTCTCGCTTTCATGGTAGTGGTCATATCACTTACTTGTGTGGTTTGGTTAAGCCAATCCCTGCGCTTCATAGACTTAATCGTAAACAGGGGATTACCTTTACCGACTTTCATTTATCTTACCATATTACTTTTACCAACTTGGCTTTCTATTGTTATGCCAATCGCTATTTTCGCTAGTTCACTCTACATCTATAACCGCATGCTCGTAGATAGAGAAATTATCGTTCTTGTAGCAGCGGGGTTGAGCCCCTGGCGCCTTTCCTCTCCCGTTCTTCTTGTTTCATTAATAGTCACAATCCTTTGTTATTCTATGACGCTATATTTTATTCCGGTTTCGTATCAAGCTTTTAAAGAGCTTCAATTTAAAATCAGGCATAATTACACAGATATTCTTCTTCGCGAAGGAACCTTTAATGCCGTTGGGAAAGACATTACAGTATATATTAGAGAGCGAAACCTGAAAGGGGGACTATCTGGAATTATAATCAACGATGAGAGAAATTCCGCAGAAAGCATAACAGTTATGGCTGAGAGTGGGGCACTATCAGTGACAGAGAAAGGACCACAAGTTTTCATGCGCAATGGTAACAGACAGTCCAGAAATACTAAAACTGGTCAAGTTGGATTGCTGTACTTTGACAGTTACACCGTCGACCTTAGCGGATTAAATTCTATGTCGCAGCGATCTTGGAAAGATCAAAATGAATATTTTGTGCATGAATTACTTAACCCTAGAAATGAAACCGAGAGGTCTAAAAGATATAAAAAATTTATAGCAGAAGCACATTATAGAATTACGTCTCCACTTTTAGCGATAGTACTCCCAATTTTGGGGCTCGCGGTATTACTTAAGGGTGAATTCTCGAGACGTGGCCAAACCCTCCGAATCTGCACTGCAGTGATATTAGCAGGGTTAGTTGAATGTACAGTCTTNGGAAGTAAGTTTTTTGTTGCACAGAATGCAATGCTTATCCCCATNATGTACGGTGCCGTCGCTGCACCTTTAGCTATAGCCTTCGTATCGCTTATCTCATATCCATCGAATTTTAAGTTTAAACCTAAGAGAGATTATTAAATGTCTTTTCTTGCTGATGAATAAAGGCTACCAGTTTGTTTTTTTCACCAACCTTATTTAATTATTTTGCGAGACATTTTATCTCTTATGTACTCAGTATTTTCTTAATTATTATGGCGGTTATCTATCTTTTAGATGTAGTAGANTTTTTACGCAGAGGCGCCTCCAAGGACAGCATTTCATTAGGTTTGATACTAGAAATGGCTATTCTCAAGGCACCTAGCATTGGTCATAAAATACTTCCGTTTGCAGTTCTCTTTGGTAGCATGATGGCTTTCACAAAAATTGTAAAAAGCAGAGAGCTAGTTGCCGCACACGCTGCTGGCTTTACAATCTGGCAAATAATAATTCCCTCGATATGTGTGGTTCTAATAATTGGTACATTCTGGATATCAGTCATTAATCCAGTATCTTCTGTTTTAACAGCTAAATTTGAAACCCTGGAAAATAGCGTCTTGAGAAACCAAAGTAGTGCGTTAAGCCTTTCTCCTGGAGGTTTGTGGATAAGAGAAAAAAATGCCAATGGGCACTCTGTGCTGCATGCGAGAGCGATTTCTGACGACGGAGAGATGCTCTCGAATGTTACGATCTTTATATTCGAGAACGAGGATTTATTTAGTGCCAGAATAGATGCTAAACATGCGACACTTAAGTCTGGTTTCTGGGAATTGAGAGATATTGCCGTTATAACTGATGACGGTGTACCCCAAAAGCAAGCTTTTTCGAGACACTTGACCCAACTTACAAAAGAAAACCTTCAAGACAGTTTTGCCTCTCCGCATGCGATGTCTTTTTGGGAACTACCCCAGTTTATAGGCGTATTGGAAAAAGCAGGCTTTTCTGCTGTACGACACCGCCTTCATTGGCATTCCCTTCTAGCTTCGCCTTTGCTTTTGTGTGCAATGGTTTTAATTGCAGCAACATTTTCACTAAGAGCTTCAGTACGAATTAGTTCAAAAAAATGGATGCTAGGTGGCCTATTTTTTGGATTCTTTTTATATTTTATGACGGATCTAGTTCTCGCACTTGGTTTATCAGGCCGGATTCCAGAAGTATTTGCTGCCTGGACCCCTGCGATGGTTACAACACTTATCGGGATAACCAGTTTGCTATACTTGGAAGATTCGTAAGTTATGGAATTGAAACAGCACCCGCAAGCCATATGGCATATTTTAGTTCAACTAATCTTATTATGCACATTCTTGCTCACACAGATAAACCAACCTGTATTTGCAGATAGCCCAACTAACCGGCAGACTTTGCTGCAGGCTGCTGAAATAACTTATTCAAGAGAAAATGATGTCATAACAGCGCTTGGAAATGTTGAGTTATCNCAAGGCTCGAGNATTCTTTTGGCTGATAAGGTAATTTACCGGCAAAAGAAAGATGAAGTAACTGCTGAGGGTAACGTGATCTTATTAGAACCTAATGGGGAAGTCCTTTTTTCGACTAAAGTGGTTTTATCAGACAAATTTAAAAGTGGCCTTATAAAAGACTTTAAATTGCTGATGAATGACGGTTCCCGATTTGCTGCTAATTCAGCAATACGGTCTGATGGCAGTCGGAACGTAATGAAAGAGGCTGTTTTTTCTCCGTGCCATCCCTGCAAAGAAGATCCTAATAAACCACTCGTTTGGCAAATAAAGGCCGACCAGATCACCCACTATGAAGCCACAAAAGATATAGAATATGAGGGCGCTCTCCTAGAGATATTCGACCTCCCAATTTTTTATATGCCCTACTTTACTCACCCCGACCCTTCGGTTGAGCGCAGATCCGGTTTTTTGATCCCTACTGTTGGGCACTCCGACGAAAAGGGCTTTATATATGAACAACCTTATTTTCAAGTAATAGACGAAGCACGTGATATTAAATTAGAGCCTGGTATCTACACGCGTAAAGGTATGATTTTGAAAACGCACTATAGGCATGCTATCGAGCGCGGCAATATAGACTTAAAAACCACAACTGGAGTTATCGCTAATACCCCGAACAAAACCGGCTTTAATGACGTTGCGCTAAAGGGCAGCATGGATTTAGAAGCGAAGTTTGCGATCGACGACACTTGGCGCACTAGCTTTGATCTAGAACAAACTAGCAATAAAAACTATCAGAGGAAATTCGATTTAGTGACAAAAGAAGTGCTTACCAGCAGAGCTATTCTGGAAGGATTCCGGTCACGCAACTACACTTCTCTAAGCCTTTATAAATTCCAAGGACTTCGAGTTACCGATGACCGGCGGGCACAACCTTTTGTTTTCCCAACGTTAAATTATAACTTCACGGGTCAACCTAACA